>Ga0315281_10000166_pt1 | contig 83444 bp, 79 predicted proteins | sample YL17G07_0_MG_FD_204540 | JGI IMG/M metagenome (GOLD analysis project Ga0315281, IMG submission 204540) | Sediment microbial communities from Yellowstone Lake, YNP, Wyoming, USA - YL17G07_0 | ecosystem: Environmental > Aquatic > Freshwater > Lake > Sediment | place: USA: Wyoming | collected... | reverse complement strand
CGGACACCGAGAAGACCAATCTCCTCGGTCTCGATGCGCGCGCCATGCAGGCGTACTTCGCGGACCTCGGCGAGAAGCCGTTTCGCGCCGGACAGGTGTTGCAGTGGATACACCAGTACGGCGTGGACAATTTCGACGCCATGAGCAACCTGAGCAAGGCGCTGCGCGTCAAGCTTGCGGAAAGCGCCGAGATTCGCGCGCCGCAGATTGAGCTCGATCAATTGTCCACGGACGGTACGCGCAAGTGGCTGTTGCGGCTGGCCGACGGCAACTGCATCGAAGCGGTGTTCATCCCCGAGGCTGAGCGCGGCACGCTGTGCGTGTCCTCGCAGGTGGGTTGTACGCTCAACTGCTCGTTCTGCGCCACCGGGCATCAGGGCTTCAACCGTAATCTCGAGACGCACGAGATCATCGCCCAGATGTGGGTGGCGAACCGTGCGCTCGGGCGCGATCCAAAGGGCGAGCGCGTCATCACCAACGTGGTGCTGATGGGCATGGGCGAGCCGCTGCTGAACTTCGACAACGTCATCACGGCGGTCAAGATCATGCTCGACGATTTGGGCTATGGCCTGTCGCGTCGCCGCGTTACCCTCAGCACCGCCGGCATGGTGCCGATGCTCGAACGCCTGCGCGCGGAGTGTCCGGTGAGCCTGGCGGTGTCGCTGCATGCGCCCAACGATGCGCTGCGCGATGTGCTGGTGCCGCTCAATCGCAAATATCCGATCGCTGAACTGCTGGCAGCCTGCAAGCGCTACGTCGAAGGTGACGCGCGCCGCCGTGTGACGTTCGAGTACGTCATGCTGGCCGGCGTGAACGACAGCGTCGCGCACGCGCATGAACTGGTGAAGATACTGGACGGCGTACCGGCCAAGGTGAATCTCATCCCGTTCAATTCCTTTCCGCAAACGCAATACCGGCGTTCCGATGCCGCCGCCATCGATCGTTTCCGCGCGGTGCTGATGGACGCCAACCTCACGACCATGACGCGCAAGACGCGCGGCGATGACATCGGCGCCGCCTGCGGCCAACTCGCCGGCCGCATCCACGACCGCACCCCGCGTTCGCAACGCTTGCGGCGGAGCATATCCATCACATGAAACGCTGCATGTTGTTACTGGTTGTAACCAGCCTGTGGGTGGTCGGCTGCGCTTCCCAGGCAGAGCGCGACGAAAAGGCGGCACGCCACAGTAACCGTGTCCAAACCCTTACCCAGCTTGGCGCCAACTATTTATCCCGCAATCAGCTGGATATCGCTCAACAGGAACTGGAGCGCGCGCTCGCACTCAACGCCGATGATTCGCAAGCCAATCACATCATGGGCCTGTTGCAGATCCGCCTGAAGCGCGATGATCTGGCTGACGATTATTTTCGCCGTGCGATCAGCGAGCAGCCGCAAAATTCCGACGCACGCAACAGTTATGGCGTGTTCTTGTGCGAGCGCGGACGTCTTGACGAGGCCGACGCGCAGTTTCGCGACGCCATCAAGGAACCGCTTTATAAAACGCCGGAGCAGGCCAGTCTCAACGCCGGCATCTGCCGGATGAAGAAACCCGACAAACTGGCGGCGGCCGGGTATTTCCGCAATGTCTTGAAGTACGATCCGCGCCAATCAGTGGCGCTGCTGAACCTGGCGCGTCTGACTTTTGATGCGGGCGAGACGCTTGCGGCGCGCGGTTTCATGCAGCGCTATTTTGAAGTCGCCCAGGATTCACCCGAGGCGCTGCTGCTCGGGTTTCGTATCGAGCGTGGCCTTGGCGCCAAGGATACCCAGGCCAGCTATGCATTGCGCTTACGCGGAAAGTTTCCGGAGTCTGCGGAAGCTAAACAACTGCGCACCCTGACAGGAAGGTAACGGGCATGAACAACGCAACTTCGGAATTCGGCCCGCGCGCCAGTGCGCACGCCCCCGGCGCGCTGCTCGCTCAGGCACGCGCCGACCTGCATCTGACACACGAGGAGGTGGCGGCAAAGCTGCATCTCGCTACCCGTCAGATCCAAGCGTTAGAGCAGGATGATTACACCAGTCTGCCGGGCGCCACCTATGTGCGCGGTTATCTCAAGAGCTACGCGCTTCTGCTTGGCCTCGCGCCAGGTGCAATCCTGGATGCGCACACACGTCTCGCCGTGGTGCCGGTGCCGCCGACCCTAAGCTCGATCGCCCCAAAAAAGGAAATCACCAGCCGTCATCATCAGATACGGTTCGTTACCTATGTTGTCGCGTTCATCGTCATCGGGCTTGCCGCCGCCTGGTGGCAGGGCCGCGATACACGCCCACCCAACCCGTTGCTGGCAGCGCGAGACACCGAACCCGCCGTGCCCGCGCCGGACGCAGTTCCTGTTACGGATGAGCAACTGCAAACGGGGAAGCCGGCAGAGGAAGTGCCGCTTGCCGCGGCGTCTGGAACGCCAGCCACCCCGCAGGCGCCCGTGGTGCTTGTACCGCTGCCAGTGGCCGTACCCGCACCGATCGTGCCTGCGCCCCTGCCCACTGGCCCACGCGTGAGCCTTGTGTTTCGCGCCGAGCAGGATTCCTGGGCGGATATCCGCGACGCACGTCAGGTTAAGCTTCTGTACGAGACAGTGCCGGCCGGGCGCACGGTGACGCTCGAAGGTGTGGCGCCGGTGAGTATTTTCCTCGGCAACGCCGCCGGCGTTCGCCTGGATTACAACGGACAGGCCGTGGACATCGAACGCCACCGGCGCGGGATGATGGCGCGCTTCACGCTCGGCACGGGCGAAGCTGCGATGGCGCCACCACGCTGAAGCAGGTGCGACCGTTTCCGGCCGCGCATTCAACAACAACCCGGCAACCGAGACACACCCTGTGAGCAAGGCCATCCAGGCCATTCGCGGCATGAACGACCTGCTGCCGGCGACGCTGGCACTCTGGCAGCGCATCGAGCAACGCGCCGAGACGGTGCTCGCTGCCTACGGTTACCGTGAGATCCGATTTCCGATTATCGAGAAAACCGAACTCTACAGGCGCTCGATTGGTGAGGTCACGGACATCGTCGAGAAGGAGATGTACAGCTTCGAGGATCGCAACGGCGACAGTTTGACGTTACGTCCCGAGGGCACCGCCGGTTGCGTACGCGCCGGTATCGAAAATGGCCTGCTGCACAACCAGGTGCAGCGTTTGTGGTACGCCGGGCCGATGTTCCGCCACGAACGCCCGCAGAAGGGCCGCTATCGGCAGTTTCACCAGATTGGTGTCGAGGCCTTCGGCATCGGCACGCCAGACATCGACGCCGAACTTATTCTTTTGAGCGCACGCCTGTGGAGGTTGCTCGGTATCCGCGATCTCGAATTGCAGATCAACTCACTCGGTACCACCGCGGCACGCGCCGCTTACCGGAAAGTGCTGGTCGACTATCTGCGCGCGCATCAGACGACGCTGGATGAAGACAGCCGCCGGCGCATCGAGACCAATCCGCTGCGCGTGCTGGACAGCAAGAACCCGGCGATGCAGGCGCTGATCGCGGCCGCACCCGGTCTGCATGAGTATCTGGACGTGGAATCGCGCGCGCACTTCGATGCGCTGCGCCACCTGCTTGACGCCGCCGGCATTGCTTATCGCGTCAATCCGCGTCTGGTGCGCGGCCTGGACTACTACACACGCACGGTGTTCGAGTGGGTCACGACCGAACTCGGTGCGCAGGGAACGATCTGCGCCGGTGGGCGCTACGACGGCCTGGTTGAGCAGCTCGGCGGTCAGTCCACGGCGGCGGCCGGTTTTGCGCTCGGTATCGAGCGTCTTGCGGAACTCGCGGCAGTGCAACAGGTACCCGGCGTGGAGATTGCGCCACAGGTGTATATTGCGCCGCTGGGCGAGGGGAGAATCATGCAACAGGGCCTGGTGCTGGCCGAACAAATACGCGATGCGGGTTTGCGGGTAGAACTGCATTGCGGTGGTGGTTCGCTCAAATCGCAGCTTAAACGTGCCGATCGCAGCGCGGCGCGCTACGCACTGATTCTCGGTGAGAACGAACTCGCGGCTGCACAGGTGAGCGTAAAAAACCTGCGCACCGAAGAGCCGCAACAGCCGGTTGCGCTCGCCGAGGTGGCGGATTTTTTGCGTACACGGATCGTAGGCAGCCGCTGATTCCACGTGATCTTTGCGGCGAGAAATCGAATTATTTAAAATTATTCAGGAGAACGACTTTGGAAATTTATACCCCGGATGACCAGCTCGCCAACCTCAAGGCCTGGTGGAAACAATATGGCCCGGCGCTGATCGCCGGTGTGGTGATCGGCGGGCTTCTGTTGGGCGGCGGTAATTACTGGAAGCAGTACAAAACCAAACGCGCCGAGGCCGCCTCGCAGCTGTACGAGAGCCTGCTGGCCGACTTGCAACAGGGCAAGACGGAGACGTTGACGGTTACTGCCACGAAACTCATACAGGATTACGAAGCGACACCCTACGCCGGCAAGGCGGCGCTGCTGCTGGCGCGTTCGCGTTTCGATGCCAGGGACATGGCGGGTACGCGCCAGCATTTGGAGTGGGCAATGCAGAACGCCACCGAGATCTCCGTGCAACATAGCGCACGCCTGCGTCTGGGACGGCTGCTGCTCGATCAGGGCGATGCCGAGGCGGCGCTGGCGCTTGTGCATGTCAAAGAGACAGACGGCTTTGCTTCGGAGTACGAAGAACTTAAAGGAGATGGCTTGCTCGTCAAGGGTGACCGGCCAGCCGCACGCCGCGCCTACCAGGCCGCAATAGCCGCGCTGGCGCGCGGCTCTTCCTATGCGCAGGCACTCAGCATGAAGCGCGATAATCTTGGTGCGGAGCCGACACCATGAACTATCGCTTGGGCGCAATCGCACTGACGCTGCTCCTGACCAGCTGCAGTTGGTTCGGCAGTGCAGAGGTTGATGCACCGGCCGCGCTGGCCGTCTTTAAACCGGAGGTTGCCGTCACCGAGCTGTGGTCGGTGAGTACCGGTACCGGGCCGGGCCACCATTATCTGAAGCTCGCCCCGGTGCTGCACGGCAACACAATCTATGTGGTCGATACCAAGGGGCGCGTGCGCGCACTGGCGCAGGACAGCGGCAAGGAACTGTGGCGAACCAATCTGGACCTGGAAGTCACTGGCGGCGTCGGTTTCGGAGACGATCTGGTGCTCGTGGCCACGCGCAAAGGCGCGGTCGTGGCGCTTGATGCAAACCAGGGTCAGGTCCTGTGGCGCGCGCAGGTGACGAGCGAGGTGCTGGCGCCGCCTGCGGCGGAGTCCGGTGTAGTGGTGGTGCAGTCGGTGGACGGTCGACTCACCGGGTTCGCCGCCACCACCGGCAAGCGGCTTTGGAGCGTGGATCGCAGTGAACCGGCATTGAGCCTGCGCGGCACGGCCACGCCGGTGATCGTGCCCGGTGCGGTGTTGACGGGATTCGCCAGCGGAAAGATTCTGGCGGTCGGACTTCAGAACGGGCGGGTGTTGTGGGAGACGCCGGTCGCTCAAGCGCAGGGACGCAGCGAGATCGAGCGGCTTATCGACGTGGACGTGCCGATGCTGGTCAGCGGTCGCCTGTTGGTGGCGGCCGCCTATCAGGGCAAGATCGTGTCCGTGAATATGGAAAATGGACGCCTGCTCTGGTCGCGCGAAATTTCCACCCATTCTGCGCTCGCCGCCGATAACGCGAACGTTTATGTGTCGGATGCGCGCGGACAGGTGGTCGCCCTCGACCTGCGCACCGGCGCTACGGTATGGAAGCAGGACAAGATGGCGTTGCGCGGCCTGAGCGCGCCGGTGGTGACCGACAACGCGGTAGCGGTCGCCGATTTCGAAGGCTATGTGCATTGGCTGGCGCGCGAAGACGGCCGTTTCCTGGCGCGCGCACGCGTGGCACGCGCGGCCGTGCTGGCGGCGCCGATCGCAGATGGCGCCACGCTTTATGTGAGCACGCAGAATGGTTACCTGGCGGCATTGCGCCTCGGCAGTGAATGAGGCTTCATTCACGCTCACCCTGAACACATGGGAAGCGCCTGACGTTTCCCCTCTGCGTACCCGCAAATGAAACCCGTCGTTGTACTGGTCGGCCGTCCCAACGTCGGCAAATCTACATTGTTCAATGCGCTCACGCGCCGGCGTGATGCGATCGTGGCCGATCAACCCGGTGTCACGCGCGATCGGCAATACGGCGAAGGCCGGGTCGGCGACCGGCCGTATCTGGTGGTCGATACAGGCGGTCTCGCCACGCAGGCGCAGGGCATCGCGGCCCTGATGACCGCACAATCCCGTCAAGCCATGGACGAGGCCGATGCGATTGTGTTCGTGGTCGATGGGCGTGGTGGCCCGAGCGGCGATGACCGTGAGATTGCACAGATTCTGCGGCGCCTCGCCAAACCGGTCACACTGGCGGTCAACAAGACCGAAGGCCAGGAACCGGATAGTGCGGCGACTGAATTCTTCGCGCTCGGTCTGGGCGATCCGCTCGCCATTTCCGCGGCGCATGGCGAAGGTCTGGATGCGCTCATGCGCCGCGTGCTCGCGCCGTTGCCGCAGGTCAGCGAGGCCGAGGCGCTCGACGATGTCCCGCGCATCGCTGTGGCCGGCCGCCCGAACGTCGGCAAGTCCACGCTCGTCAACGCGCTGCTCGGTGAGCAACGCGTGGTGGTCGCCGACCAGCCCGGCACCACGCGTGACAGTATTCGCATTCCCCTGCGACACGATGATCATGATTACATTCTCATCGACACCGCCGGGGTGCGTCGTCGCACCCACGTCGATGCGGGCGTGGAGTCCTACTCCGTCATTAAATCCCTGCAGGCGATTGGCGAGGCGAATGTGGTGATACTGGTGCTGGACGCACTGCGTGAGGTGAGCGATCAGGACGTGGGCCTGGCCGGTTACATTCTTGAACAGGGGCGCTCGCTGGTGCTGGCGGTGAACAAGTGGGACGGTCTGGACGAGGCGCAACGCGCCTGGATCCGGCGCGAGATCGAGCGCAAGCTGTCGTTCGTGGTGTTCGCGCCGCCGCATTTTATTTCGGCGCTCGAAAGCAGCGGCATCGCGGCGCTGTTTCCGGCGATCGATCGCGCCTTTGCCTCGGCCAACGCCGATCTGCCCACGGCGCAACTCAATCGCGTGCTGGAGAAGGCGGTGCAAGCGACACCGCCGCCGATTGCGCAGCGCCGCCGCATCAAGCTCAAGTTCGCGCACCAAAGCGGACACAACCCGCCGCGGGTGACGATCTTCGGAACCCAGGTGGCGGCGGTACCGGATTCCTACCGGCGCTATCTGGCCAATTGCTTTCGCGATGCGTTCAATCTCGAAGGCACGCCGGTACGCATCGACTTCAAACAGGGTGAAAATCCGTTTGCTGTCAAAAAACCCAAGCGCAAGCAATCACCGCGCCTGCACGCACTCGCGCGCCGCGACGAGCGCATCAAGAAAAAGAAAAAACAGCGCGATCAGGCCAAGTAACGCCCGGTCCTCAACCGCCGTTCGTCGCCTTGCCAACCGGATTCGCCGGTGCTGCGGGTGGTGCCTGACTGGAGGGCGGCAGGAACAGCATCGGGTCGACGCGCGCATTGTTGAGACTGACGGCCCAGTGCAAGTGCGCACCGGTGGTGCGGCCGGTTTTGCCGATGAGACCAATTCCCTGGCCACGGGTGACGCGTGCGTCTTTCTCGACATCAATCCGGCTCAGGTGTATGTACATGCTGACGAGCCCCTGTCCGTGGTCGAGGAAAACGGTATTGCCGGTGTAAAAGAAGTTGCCGGTTTCAATGACCAAGCCGGCGGCTGGCGCCGTGACCGGCGTGCCTTCGGGCGCAGCGATGTCGAGACCAGAATGCGGCTGGCGTGGCTGGCCGTTGAGGATGCGGCGTAACCCAAAGCGGCTCGAAAACGGACCCTTGGCCGGCTTGTCGAAGCGCAGATTGTCCGCCAGGGTATCGCTCCAGGTAGCGAAGGCGCGATTGATGATTTCATTGTCGCGCTTGATGCGACTCTGGTCTTCGGCCAGAGGTTCGACATGGCGCTTGTCGGCGATCGTGAGGCGCTGGGTTTCGTACTTCTTGGGCGACACCTGAAAACTCGTTTCAGTCTCCGTGGCCCCGAGACGAATCTTCAGCGCATATTTTCCTGGTTCGAGCGCAAGCGGCAGGCCCACGACCGCCTGCCAGTGCCGTTTCTCGCGCACGGTCAGCACGCGTTGGCCGTTGAACATTACCTTGGGCGTGGCGTCACCATCCATGGCGAGCGGCACCACCGCCACACCGCCAGGCACCGGGCTGGACTGCGGTAACTCGGCTGTGGCCGCTAGCGGTGTGCACAACACGACCAGCAACAGGGTTTTAGTCATCGCTGTGTGTCTTCTCCACCCGGCAGTCGAGCGAGCCCTTGGCCAGACGCGCGCGCACGGCATCGCCGGGGCGCAGGGCGCTGGCCTTGCGCACCACTGCACCGGTTTGAGGAATTTCGAGAATGGCATAGCCGCGTGCCAGTGTCGCGAGCGGGCTCAGGGTATCAAGCGCCTGGGTGGCGCGCGCCAGCCGCTGCTGGCCACGTTCCAGCAGACGTTGCATGGCGTTCGACAGCTGGGCGCGCAGATGCCGGTTGCGCAGGCCTTGTTCGCGCAGCAGCGCTTGCGGATTGTGTCGCAGCAAACGCGCGTTCAGGTAATCGAGTCGCTGTGCGGCTCCCAACAGGCGGTCGCGCAGTTGCCGCCGCAGGCGGCGCTCCATGTCACCGAGCGCCGCCAGCCAATCGGACTGGTTCGGGCTCAACATTTCGGCCGCCGCGGTCGGCGTGGCGGCGCGCGCATCGGCGACGAAATCGGCGATGGTGAAATCGGTTTCGTGGCCAACACCGCTCACGACCGGAATCGGACAGGCGTGGATGGCGCGCGCCACAATTTCTTCGTTAAATGCACACAGGTCTTCGAGCGAGCCGCCGCCGCGTGCGAGGATCAGCACATCGCAGTCGCGCCGCTGTCCGGCAAGTTTGAGCATGGCGGCGATTTTTTCCGCCGCGCCATCGCCCTGTACCGGCACCGGGTGCAACAACACCGGAATAGCCGGGAAACGGCGCTTGAGTGTGGTCAGAATATCGTGCAGCACCGCGCCCGACGGCGAGGTAATAATGCCGATGCGTTTCGGCAAGCGCGGCAGCGGTTTCTTGTGCGCGTTGTCGAACAGGCCTTCCGCCGCGAGTCGGTTCTTGAGCAGCTCGAAGGCACGGCGCAGCGCGCCTTCGCCGGCTTCTTCGAGGGATTCGACAATCAACTGATAGTCACCACGGCCCTCGTACAGGCTGACGCGTGCCCGCACCAGCACCTGCATACCGTCTTTCAATGGCGCGCCAAGGCCACGCTGGTTGCCGCGGAACAGCGCGCAGCGCACCTGCGCCTGGGCGTCCTTGAGGGAGAAATACAAATGCCCGGAGGTTGGGCGCGACAGATTGGAAAGCTCGCCTTCCACCCACAGCAACGGGAAGCGGTCTTCGAGTAGCGCCTTGGCCTCACGGTTGAGACGCGAAACGGAGTAGACGTTGCGTTCCAGAGAGGACGAAAGTGGCGGCTGGATCATACCCTGAACATAACGCCTGTGGGTGTCTGAGAAAAGGCCGGTCATGCCGATGCGCACGGTCAGCGACTCCGGTAGTCGCCACACGCCCCTGGGGGGCGCAAAAAAGCCGGGGAAGACCCCGGCTTTTTTGTTGTGCAAACGCTGTCAGTTGGGATAGTAAGGTTTGGCGTTGGCATCGGCCTGAGCTTGTTTCTGGGCCAGCTGCGCCTGCTTGATCGCCTTCTTGGCCAGCTTTAAGGCATCGTCAGTCTTGCCCTCAGCCTTGGCTGCCTTGGCATCTTCCAGGAATTTTTCGGTGTGCAGCCAGAGGCCGGCCTTCTTGGCGGCGGCAATTTCCTTCTCCGCACTGGCAATGGCTTCGTCGAGAGCCGAAATGGGTGCGGCGGCGGCCGGTATGGTATCCATTTCCGCGCAGCCACCCAAGGTGAGTACGAGGCAGGCCGTCAGCAGGATAATTTTTTTCATGGGGCTATTCCTCCAGTGTGTCTTGTCTTGTGTTGAAGCCAAGTTCAGGAGATAAATTAATGATTCCGCCCCCGCCGGTCAACTGCTTTCTGTCATCTCCAACAGCATTTCATAAAATGGCTATTCTTGTGGCGGAAAAACTGCTCCGGCGTTTGTCCCCGAAGGGACGGCTTCGCGCCCGGCACTTCCGCCATCCATGGCGGTCGCAAGCTTGCTGTCCATGGGTTTCTCCCCCTTTTACCGCGCGGGGAGCATCTGTATAATGCGGCATGCGCATCCTTCAAGAAGCCCTTACTTTCGACGACGTTCTCCTGGTTCCCGCCCATTCAGCTGTTTTGCCGCGTGATGTAAGCCTCAAGACCCGGGTCACCCGCCGTTTGCAGCTCAACCTGCCGTTGTTGTCGGCGGCCATGGACACGGTCACCGAGGCGCGCGCCGCTATTTGTCTGGCGCAGGAGGGCGGGCTCGGCATTATCCACAAGAACCTCACGCCCGACCGCCAGGCGGAGGAAGTGCGGCGCGTCAAGAAATTCGAAAGCGGGGTCATCAGCGAGCCGTTCACCGTTACCCCCGACACCACCATCCGCGAAGTGCTCAAGCTCACGCGCGAGAAGCGTATTTCCGGCGTACCGGTCACGAAGGACGGCCAGCTGGTCGGTATTGTGACCGGCCGCGACATGCGCTTCGAGACACGCTTCGATGAGCCGGTGGCGCGCATCATGACGCCGAAAGAACGGCTGGTAACAGTCAAGGAAGGCGCGACCCGCGACGAAATTCTGAAGCTCCTGCACCAACACCGCATCGAGAAGTTACTGGTGGTGGACGAAAAATTTGGCCTCAAGGGCCTGGTCACCGTCAAAGATATCCAGAAGTCGAGCGAGTATCCGAACTCCGCCAAGGATAGTGCCGCGCGGCTACTGGTCGGTGCCGCCGTGGGTACTGGTAAGGGCACGGAGGAGCGCGTCGAAAAACTGGTGGCCGCCGGGGTGGACGTGATTGTGGTGGACACGGCGCACGGCCATTCACAAGGCGTGCTGGATCGTATCCGCTGGGTCAAGAAACATTTCCCGAAGGTGCAAGTCATCGGCGGTAACATCGCCACCGCCAGCGCCGCCAAGGCGCTGCGCGATGCCGGCGCCGACGCCGTCAAGGTCGGCATTGGCCCCGGTTCGATTTGCACGACGCGCATGGTGGCCGGAGTGGGTGTGCCGCAGATCACCGCCATCGCCAATGTTGCCGAGGCGCTGCACGACAGCGACGTGACACTCATCGCCGACGGCGGCATCCGTTACTCCGGCGACATCGTCAAGGCGATCGCCGCCGGCGCGCACTGCATCATGATCGGTTCGCTGCTGGCCGGCACCGACGAATCACCCGGGCAGATTGAAATTTTCCAGGGTCGCTCCTACAAGTCCTATCGCGGCATGGGTTCGCTCGGCGCCATGGGCGAGGGATCGAGCGACCGCTATTTCCAGGAAGGCGCGAGCGCCGAGAAACTTGTGCCCGAGGGCGTGGAAGGGCGCGTGCCGTACAAGGGCCCGATGACCAATATTATTCACCAGCTCATGGGCGGCCTGCGTTCCGGCATGGGCTACACCGGCAGCGCCGATCTCGACGCGCTGCGTACCAAGGGTGAGTTCGTGCGCATCACCGGCGCCGGCATCCGCGAGTCGCATGTGCACGATGTGGTCGTGACCAAGGAAGCACCGAATTACCAACGTGAGTAGAACAACAGCCCAACGCAAAGACGCGAAGGCGCAAAGGGTGCAGAGATTTTTAATCGTATTTGAGGCTCTTCGCGTCTCCGCGCCTTTGCGTTGAGTTTTTTAGACCTGAGCGCCCATGACCGACCCGCATTCCCAGAAAATATTAATCCTCGATTTCGGCGCGCAGTATGTGCAGCTGATCGCGCGGCGCGTGCGCGAGGCCGGGGTGTATTGCGAGATCTATCCGTACGACATTAGCGACGACGAACTGCGCAAGTTCGCGCCGCGCGGTGTGATCCTGTCCGGCGGCCCGGAGTCGGTCACCGAGGCGGAGGCGCCGCGTGCCCCGCAATTGGTGTTCGAGCTCGGCGTGCCGGTGCTCGGCATCTGTTACGGACAACAGACCATGGCCGCGCAGCTGGGCGGGGAAGTGCAGGGTTCGGATAAACGCGAGTTCGGTTACGCAAAAGTGCGCATGCGCGGTCACTCGAAGCTGTTCAAGGACATTCGCGATGAAGCGGCCGACGGTCAGGAATTCCTGCATGTCTGGATGAGCCACGGCGACCGCGTGACCGAACTGCCGCCCGGCTTCAAGGTGATCGCCGAAACCGAGCACGCGCCGTACGCCGGCATCGCCGACGAGGCGCGCGGCTTCTACGGCGTGCAGTTCCATCCCGAGGTCACGCACACCACCCAAGGCACCGCCATCCTGCAACGCTTCGTGCACGACATCTGCGGCTGCCAGTCGCTGTGGACGCCGGGTAACATCGCCGAGAGCATGATCGAGTCGGTGCGCCAGCAGGTCGGCAAAGACGAAGTGATGCTTGGCTTGTCCGGCGGCGTGGATTCGTCGGTGGTGGCGGCGTTGCTGCATCGCGCCATTGGCAAGCAGCTCACCTGCATTTTTGTCGACAACGGCCTGCTGCGCCTCAACGAAGGCGACCAGGTGATGGCGACCTTCGCCGAGCACATGGGTGTGAAGGTAATCCGCGTGGATGCCGAACGGCGCTTTCTGGATGCGCTCAAGGGTGAGGTCGATCCGGAAGAGAAACGCAAGATCATCGGGCGCGTGTTCATCGAGGTATTCGAGGAACAGGCCGCCAAGGTCAAGGGCGCGAAGTGGCTGGCGCAGGGCACGATCTATCCGGACGTGATCGAATCGGCCGCGGCACGTACGCGCAAGGCGCACGTGATCAAGTCGCACCACAATGTCGGCGGCCTGCCGGAACACATGAAGCTCAAGTTGCTCGAACCGCTGCGCGAGCTGTTCAAGGACGAGGTGCGCGCCATCGGCACCGAGCTCGGCCTGCCGCATGCGATGGTCTATCGTCATCCGTTCCCGGGTCCGGGACTCGGGGTGCGTATCCTCGGCGAAGTAAAAAAGGAATATGCCGATATCCTGCGCAAGGCCGACGCTATCTATCTGGAAGAACTGTATCGCCACGATTTGTACAACAAGGTCAGCCAGGCGTTCGCGGTGTTCCTGCCGGTGAAGTCAGTGGCGGTGCTGGGCGATGCGCGCGCCTACGATTACGTGGTGGCGCTGCGCGCGGTCGAGACCATCGACTTCATGACCGCGCGTTGGGCACACCTGCCGTACGAAGTGCTGGGCACGATCTCCAACCGCCTTATCAATGAAGTGCGCGGCATCTCGCGTGTGGTGTACGACATCTCCGGCAAACCGCCCGCCACCATCGAGTGGGAATGAGCGACGTCAGCACGCAGGACTTGACGTACATGCAGCATGCCCTCGCTCTCGCCGCGCGTGCCGAAGCGGAGGGCGAAGTGCCGGTGGGCGCGCTGGTGGTTTTGAACGGCGCGATCATTGGCGAGGGCTGGAACCGACCAATCTCAAGTCACGACCCGACCGCGCATGCCGAGATTGTGGCGATGCGCGCCGCCGCCGCGAAACTCGCCAACTACCGTCTGACCGGCGCCACCCTGTATGTCACGCTCGAACCTTGCCCGATGTGCGCCGGCGCCATGGTGCATGCACGGATTGCACGCGTGGTGTACGGCGCGCCTGATCCGCTCGCCGGTTCCGCCGGCAGCGCATTCAACCTGCTCGATTCGCCGGCACTCAACCATCGAGTAGAGGTTGTGCGCGGTGTGTTGGCCGAGGAGAGCAGCCAGCGCCTCAAGATATTTTTTCAGGCGCGACGTTCGCGTGGCGGGTCGTAACGCATACAGAATAGAACGCCTTCCTAAAGCGCCGGGGCGCGCAAACGCAAGGCATCGTTGTTGTTACGTGTGCGTGATTCGTCATCGTTCTTTTTCAGAACTTCATAGTAGCTGCGTACACGGTCGACAAATTGCACCGGTTCGTAACCACGCGCGTAACCGTGCCGGGTTTTGTTAAACCAGACGCTCCTGGCGAGCAACGGCAGGCGTTCCTTCACGTCGTTCCATCGGTCCGGGTCGGCGCCCTGGGATTCGGTAATGATGCGCGCATCTTCCACATGGTTGAATCCGACGTTGTACGAAGCAAGCGCCATCCAGGTGCGCTCCGGTTCCGGGATGCGCGTTGGTGTGCGTTCGCGCAGTGTGCGCAGGTAGACGGCGCCGCCATACACGCTCTGGTGTACATCCAGCCGATTGGAAATACCGAGATGTTGGGCGGTGATTCCGGTCAGCATCATGATGCCGCGCACACCGGTCGGTGAAACCGCCGCCGGGTCCCAGTAGGATTCCTGATAGCTCAGCGCGGCGAGCAGACGCCAGTCGAGCGCGTTGCGGCGCGCCGCTTCCACGAACAGCGGTTTAAGGCGCGGCAGGTCGCTATCGATCTTTTGCAGGAAAGCGGCGATATTGATCGGGTTAAAACGCTGCGCGTCGCCGTAATGACGTTCAAGAAGTTGATTAAACTCGTTCGAGCCGCGCATGCTTTCAATAAAGCGCGACGCCTCGTTATAAAGGCTGTCGTCGCTGCCGAGCGGAAACGCCCAGGCGAGTTTATCCGCATCCCCGAGGCTGAAGGCGATGCGCAGATCGGGGTTGAGCTGGCGGCTGACCGCGAGGATATTCGAATCGGAGATGGTAATTTCCGTTAATCCTTCCTGCACCTGCTGCAACAGTTCCTCGGTCTCCAGGTTATTCACGGCGACCCAGGCCAGTTTTGGATAATGCTGTTTGAGTTGTTCGAGGCGCTCAATGTGGCTGGTGCCTCTGACTACTTCGACATGCCTTTTGATGAGCCCCCGCACATCCTTCGGCGCAACACTGCGGGCGTGGTGCACAACCTCCTGGCGAATGATCTGGTAGTGTGGCGTGAAGCGCACCTGCTCGGCGCGTTGCGGCGTGATCGTCAGGCCAGCAGCGGCGAAATCGGCTTCACCGCGCGCGAGCATCGGCAGAATGTCGCCGAAAGGCGATACACTTTTCATGCGCAGGCTGACGCCGAGCCGCTCGGCGAAGGCGTGCACCAGGTCGTACTCGAAGCCGGTTGGGCCTTCCGGGCCTTCGTAGTAGGTTGTGGGGCTGTTGCGCGTGAGCACCACAATCTCTCCGGCGCGCTTCACGGCACTAAGCCGGTTGTCCTCGACATCCTCCGGCGTGCAGCCACCGAGCAACAGACAGGCTGTAGCCAACACGCAGCAGGTGAACGTCGAGAAGGGAAGACTCGCTGATTGCGGCATGGCATCAAGTATAACGCACGGCGGTTGTGCCGCCGTGCGTCGGCACGCTATGCTACACGCCCCGGAGAGGTACCGAAGAGGCCATAACGGCGCCGACTCGAAATCGGATGGGCGGAAACGCCACGTGGGTTCGACTCCCACCCTCTCCGCCACTTCAAATCAGGAGGGGTGTTTCCCTCCTGATTTGAAGTGGCTGTTGGAAATGGCAGGAGAACCCGAAGGGTGAGAATCCTGACGCACATGGATGTGCGAATGCCGCGAAGCGCATGGATGCGTGAGAGCGGCCACCCTCTCCGCCACTTTATTCCTCCTTTAAATTATTGCGCCTGCAGCCCGGCTGGTTTAACCTTGCGCGCCGGTAGTTTTCCGGAGAGGTGTCCGAGCGGTTTAAGGAGCACGCCTGGAAAGTGTGTGTACGGGAAACCGTACCGAGGGTTCGAATCCCTCCCTCTCCGCCAATTTTCTCAGCACGTTTACCCACCCCTTGTCGGCGGGTAAACTCGTTTAGTGAAAGCAGGCTTGCACAAAAATAGCTGTTTTAGTGAAAGCAGGCTTGCACAAGAAAAGCTGTTCCAGTACCAGCACCGATTATGGCGGCGAAGGCCGGTTCCCATTGTGACGGAAGGTTGCGAACCCGGTCAGGTCCGGAAGGAAGCAGCCGCAGCAGCCATTCCGGGTGCGAGGGTGCGGCCGGCCCGAGCCGCCACCCATTATTATATTTTCTGCGGGCCGACCATGTTGAGTGAACGTCCATGAGTTATCAGGTGCTGGCACGCAAGTGGCGCCCGCGCCGCTTCGCGGATCTGGTCGGCCAGACACACGTGGCGCGGGCGCTCATCAACGGTCTCGACCACGACCGCCTGCATCACGCCTTTCTGTTCACCGGCACACGCGGCGTCGGCAAGACCACCATCGCGCGCATTCTCGCCAAGTCGCTGAATTGCGAAGCCGGCGTGAGTTCGCAGCCATGCGGCACTTGTCAATCGTGCCGCGAGGTGGATGAGGGGCGGTTCATCGATCTCATCGAAGTGGACGCGGCTTCGCGCACCAAGGTCGATGACACGCGCGAGCTGCTCGACAACGTGCAGTACGCGCCGAGCCGCGGCCGTTACAAGGTGTACCTCATCGACGAGGTGCACATGCTCTCCACGCACAGTTTCAACGCGCTGCTCAAAACACTGGAAGAGCCGCCGCCGCATGTGAAGTTTCTGCTCGCCACCACCGACCCGCAGAAATTGCCGGTTACGGTGTTGTCGCGTTGTTTGCAGTTTCACCTGAAGCGTCTGTCGCCTGAGCAGATCGGCGCGCAGCTCGAGAAAATTCTTGGCGCCGAAAATATCAGCTTCGACGCGGCCTCGCTCGCATTGCTGGCGCGTTCGGCCGACGGCAGCATGCGCGATGCCTTGAGCTTGCTCGATCAGGCAATCGCCTTCGGCGCCGGCGCGGTGCGCGAGCCCGAGGTGCGCGAAATGCTTGGCAGCATCGACGACAGCGTCATCGATGCCGTGCTGAACGCGCTTGCCGGCAACGACGCACCGGGCCTGATCGCGGCAGTGGCCGATGCCTGCGATCACAACGCCGACCCCGAAAGTGTGCTGAACGAACTGCTGCTCGCACTGCACCGGCTTGCCGTGCTGCAGGTTGCGCCGGAGGCGCAAACCGGAACCGAGCGTACCGAGGTGTTGCTCGACTGCGCGGCGCGTATGGCGGCGGAGGACGTGCAACTGTTCTATCAGATCGGTCTCATGGGGCGGCGCGACATCGCGCTCGCACCGGATGCGCGCAACGGACTGGAGATGACGCTGTTGCGCATGCTGGCCTTCCGGCCGGTGTTGTCAGCGCCCGAAACGCGCGCCGTCAGCGCCGCGACTGGGGCGGCCAGCGTGCGGCCCGCCACCGCGCGCACAACGCCGGTCGCCAAGACCGAAGTTCGGCCGCAGGGCGAAGCGCCACGGCCCGCCGCCGCAGGCAACGAAGCCTGGGGCGAGACCGTGGCGAAACTCAACCTGGCCGGGCTCACGCGCGAACTGGCGCACCACTGCACGCTCGATGCCGTTGATGGCACGGTATTACGCCTCACCCTCGATCAGGCCTCCGCGCACTTGCTCAACAAGGAACGCGAAGCAGTACTCAAGCAGGCGCTCGCAGCGCTCTACGGCCGCCCGATGGATCTGCGCATCGCGCTCGGCAGTCCACGGACGGAAACACCGGCACGCGAACGCCAGCGTAACCAGACTGAACGCCAACAAGCAGCCGTCGAAACAATTTTGAACGATCCAAACGTCCAGGCGTTGCAAGAAAACTTCAATGCCCGAGTCGATGCCGGTTCCATCCGGCCGACCGCCATGGATGACGGAAGTACCGCAAACGCAGGATCAGTATTTCCGAGAAAGGGTGCATGACCATGAAAGGCGGCTTGGGGAATATCATGAAACAAGCGCAGGCGATGAAGGAGAGTCTGCGCAAGGCCCAGGAAGCACTGGCGCAGATTGAGGTGACCGGTAGCGCCGGTGGCGGTCTCGTTACCATCGTGATGACCTGCCGGCATGAGGTGAAGCGTGTCAACATTGACCCCGCGCTGCTCGGGGATGAAAAGGAAATGATCGAAGACCTGCTGGCCGCCGCCATGAATGACGCCGCAGGCCAGGTCGAGGCAACCAGCCAGCAGAAGATGGCGGGCATGACTGCCGGGCTCGGATTCCCCGGCCTCAACCTGCCGTTCTGACAGCGTGTCGGACTCACCCGCCATCGAAGGTCTCAAGCAGGCGCTGCGACGCCTGCCCGGTGTCGGGCCGAAGTCGGCACAGCGCATGGCCTTTCACTTGCTGGCGCGCGACCGCGACGGCGGCCGCCAGATCGCCGAGGCGATCCGCACGGCCATCGAACGCGTCGGACATTGCCGCGACTGTAACGACTTCAGCGAATCCGAAATTTGCCCGCTGTGCGTGTCGCCACGCCGCGACCCTGCGCTGTTGTGCGTGGTGGAATCGCCGGCCGATCTGGCGTCCATCGAGCAATCGGGCGCGTACAATGGGCTGTACTTCGTGCTGATGGGACGATTGTCGCCGCTCGACGGCATCGGTCCGGATGAAATCGGCATCCACCGGCTGGAGGCGCTGCTCGACGCGCGCGCGGTGAAGGAAATTGTGCTGGCCACCAACCTGACGGTGGAAGGCGAGGCGACTGCGCATTACATCAGCGAACTGGCGCGCCACCGCAGTATTCGCGCCACCCGCATTGCCTACGGGGTACCGGTGGGCGGTGAGCTGGAGTATACGGACCGTGGCACTCTGGCGCGTGCCTTGACCGGCAGGCGCGATGTTTGAACAGCTACGCAAGTCAACAGCAAAAAATAATCAGAACTTGAGATGAGGAAGAAAACATGCAATCGGTAGTCGGCTCGGACGTATTTTTTCTGGTCATGGGCGCAGTGCTGGTGCTCTCCATGCACGCCGGTTTTGCATTTCTTGAGGCCGGCACGGTGCGCAAAAAGAATCAAGTGAATGCGCTGATGAAGATTCTCTCCGACTTCAGCGTTTCGACCGTGGCGTACTTCTTCGTCGGCTATGCGGTTGCCTACGGCGTCAACTTTCTGTCCGGCGCACCGGCGCTGTCCAGCAAGAGCGGCCTGGAGCTGGTGAAATTCTTTTTCCTGCTCACCTTCGCCGCTGCCGTGCCGGCGATTATCTCCGGCGGCATCGCCGAGCGTGCGCGTTTCTGGCCGCAGCTTGTTGGCAGTGCGCTGATTGTCGCTGTCGTTTACCCGTTTTACGAAGGCATCGTCTGGGGCGAACGCTTCAACGTGCAGGCGTTGCTCGAATCCAGCTTCGGCGCCAAGTTCCACGACTTCGCGGGTTCGGTGGTGGTACACGCGATGGGAGGCTGGATCGCACTCGGTGCGGTGCTGTTGCTCGGTGCGCGCCAGGGCCGCTATAGCAAAGAGGGCAGGGTCATTGCCATTCCGCCGTCGAACATTCCGTTTCTGGCGCTCGGTTCCTGGATTCTGGTGGTTGGCTGGTTCGGATTCAACGTCATGAGCGCGCAGGGACTCGACAAGGTGAGCGGGCTGGTGGCGATCAATTCACTCATGGCGCTGGCCGGCGGGACGCTCGCCGGCCTGATCGCCGGCCGCAACGACCCGGGCTTCGCGCACAACGGCGCGCTCGCCGGCCTGGTCGCAGTGTGCGCCGGATCGGATGTGATGCATCCGATCGGTGCGCTCGTGACCGGCGCTGTCGCCAGTGTGTTGTTCGTGGTGACGTTCACGCTCGCTCAGCATCGCTGGAAGATCGACGATGTCCTCGGTGTCTGGCCGCTGCATGGCCTAGCCGGTACCTGGGGCGGCATCGCCTGCGGCATCTTTGGGGCCAAGGCGCTCGGAGGCATGGGTGGAGTATCACTGCCCGCGCAGATCCTCGGCACACTCGGCGGCGTGGCCATCGCTCTGGTTGGCGGTCTGGCTGTTTACGGGGCTCTCAAGAAGTGGGTCGGCATCCGTATGAGCGAGGAGCAGGAATATGAGGGCGCGGACCTCAGCATCCACAAGACCAGCGCCAATCCCGAAGAGGACATGACCCACTGAGGTTGGACAATGCGAAAATAAAAAATGGCGCCGAGGGCGCCATTTTTTATTTTCCTTCGCTGACGGCCGCAACACTACCAGCGGCCCCAGGGAAGCCCTGAACAAGTTTTTTATTGTCATGTCGACCGAAGGGAAAAATCTGATAACGCGAGGATGACGTCAGACTTACATGCCGGCAGATTTCTCGCTGCGTTCGACATGACAACTTGTTCAGAGCTTCCCTGGAGTTACTCCCCACGCAAGGTGTTGATCTTGGCGGCGCAGATGAAATCGTTCTCGGAAAGCCCGTTCACCGAGTGGGTGGAGAAGCGTATCTTGCAGCGGTTGTAGCCGACTTCGAGATCGGGATGGTGGTCCTCGCGGTGTACGATCCAGGCGAGCGCGTTCACGAACGCCAGGGTCTCGTAATAGTTTGCGAACTTGCAAGTGCGGCTGATTTCGCTGGCGGAATCGTTCAGCGCCCAGCCGGGAATTGCGCGCAGCATATCCTGCGCGTGCGCCCGGTCCAGAGCCGGTTCGCCTTTGTGCTCCCGGCAGGTTTTGTTGCCCAGGGTTGTCATACGTGTACCTTCTTACTTGAACTTGTAGAACGACTCATCCAGAAATTTCACCAGATCGTTGATTTGATCGCGATCCAGTTTCGCACCGGTCTGGCGCGCGCAGCCGTTCACCCGGCCGATCAGGCCCTCAACCGATTTCACGCTGCGGTCGGCGCGTGTGTACATCCCGGTATCGTGACAGGCGCTGCAATGTTTATCGTGCACGGCTTTGCCTTTTGCGGCGTCACCCGGAAGCAGCGCGGCCTGGGCGCTGCTGACAGTCAGGGCCAGTGCCGCAAAAAGCGCGATGGGTTTCATTATTGATTCTCCTGTTGTTGGGGTTTGTCTATGCCAGTGCTTGCAAATGCGCAATGCGCAGCGACGCCGGCGGATGCGAATCGTAGAAGGCCGAGTACACCGGGTCTGGTGTGAGGGTACTGGCATTTTCCCGGTAGAGTTTTACCAATGCGCTGATCAACGCCCGGGTGTTGGCCTGTTCAGCCGCGTAGGCATCCGCCTGGTATTCGTGCCGGCGTGAGCCCCAGGCCATGAGCGGCTGGAGGTAAAAAGTAAACACCGGCCCGGCGACCAGGAACAGAATAAGCGCCGCGTGTACTGAAGCGGTCGAGACACCCAGCCCCTGATAGAACCACGCCTGCTGAATCAACCAGCCGAGCAGCGCGAGCCCGGCGAGACTCATGCCGAACAGCACCGCGATGTGTCTGATAATGTGGCGGTAGTGGAAATGGCCGAGTTCGTGCGCCAGCACTGCCTCGATTTCCGCGCCGCGCAGGGTCTTGAGCAGGGTGTCGAAAAACACCACGCGCTTGTTGCGCCCGAAGCCGGTGAAGTAGGCATTGCCGTGCGCCGAGCGGCGCGAACCATCCATGACAAAAATGCCACGGCTGCGAAAGCCGGTGCGCTGCAACAGCGCCTGGATGCGCTTGCGCACGCTCGGATTTTTGAGCGGTGTGAACTTGTTGAACAGCGGTGCGATCACTGCCGGGTACGCCCAGATCATCAGCAGCGTAAAGCCCGACCACAACAGCCAGACGTACAGCCACCACAGGTCTCCGGCGCTTTGCATCAGCCAGAGCACCGCCAGCGTCAGCGGTGTGCCGAGGACAAGCAGGAGCAGTGTCTGCTTCAGGAGGTCGGCAAAGAACAGGCCGAGCGCCGAATGGTTGAAGCCAAAACGCTGCTCGATCACGAATGTCTGGTAGAGCGACACCGGCAGGTCGAGCAGACCCATGATGAAAAATACGCTCAACAGAAACGCCGTCCCGGTGGCCAACTCGCCGTATCCGGCCGCGCGCCAGGTCTGGTCGACCCATTCGAGGCCGCCACCCAGCGTCCAGCCAACCAGCAGCAGCGCATCGATCGCCACGGCCAGCATGGCGAAGCGCGTCTTGGCGGCCGTGTAGTCGGCGGCCTTGCGGTGTGCGCTGAGCAGAATTTTTCCGCGAAACGGCGCCGGTACGCGCACGCGGTGCGCCAGCACATGCCGGACGTGCCGGCGCGCCAGCCACAGGCGCGTGAGCAGGGTGGCGGCGAGCAGGGTCAGAAAAATTTGGGTGAAGAGCGGTGAGGACATGGTTCTCCGGGCAAGCGGACGTGGCAGCGTGTTATCATGAACGAATCTGGATTCTAAGCAACCGCCTACTAAATAAACCCCACGAGAAAATTTATGCCGCCTAATCCCAATGCACTGGTGTGGATAGACATGGAAATGTCAGGGTTAAATACCGACACGGACAAGATCATTGAGATTGCGACTGTTATCACCGACAGCCAGCTTGAGATAATTGCCCAAGGGCCGGTACTCGCGGTGCACCAGCCGGACACGGTGCTGAACACCATGGACGAATGGAACACCCGTACCCACGGCGGCAGCGGCCTTACCCAGCGCGTGCGCGAATCAACGTTGAGCGAGGCGGACGCCGAGCGCGAGACGCTCGATTTCATCCAGCAACATGTGGGCAAGAACAAGTCACCGCTGTGCGGCAACAGCATTTGCCAGGACCGGCGCTTCCTGGCGCGCGGCATGCCGCAACTCGAAGCCTACCTGCATTATCGCAATCTCGATGTGAGCTCGATCAAGGAACTGGTGCGCCGCTGGAAGCCGGAGATTGCACCCGGCTTCGAGAAGAAGAACACCCACAAGGCGCTGGACGACATCCTTGAGTCCATTGCCGAGCTTAAATATTACCGGGAGCATTTCTTCAAATAGTTTCCCCCCTCCCCCCTCCGGGAGAGGGTTAAGGTGAGGGGTCCCATAACCCACCGATCGACCGAGAAACCTCCGGCGCAATTCACTTCGTTCATTGCGCCCTACGTGGCCTCGCTGTGCCCCCGCGTGCGTTATGGCTTGGCCTTATAGACAACATCATGTTCGCGCGCATGTTCCTTCACGCGTAGTCCGAACGATTGGCCGGGGCGGGTCTCGTTCACGTGCACATGGTCGACTTCCATCGAGTCGACACGTTGCGTGAAGTCGCTGGTGTGGCCCTTGATGTGAATCACGTCGCCCACGCGCAGGTTGCCGGTCTCAAGCCGCACAACCGCAGCGGAGACGTGCGGGAAGTAATGCGTGACAATCCCGATACGTGCGGTGCCGGGCGGCGCGACTGGTTTCGGCATGACGGCTGCGACACGGGCGGTGACCCGTTTTGCCTTGGGCGCGGCCTTGGCCTTTGCTTTCTTTTTTGCCTTTGCCTTTGGCTTGGCTCTTGTCTTGGGCGCAATTTTTTTGCGGGCTACCGCTTTCCGGGCCGGGGCCTTCCTGGTTTTTTTCTTCGCTTTGGATTTCGCTTTCTTTTTGCTTGCCATTTGCAGAACCTCCACGTTGTAAACAACAGCAGTTTAGGGAAAGGTAATGTAGGGTTGTCAGGTGTTGGATATTATGTTCCGTCCGAATCCAGACGCCAATGCCGAATTATAGCCCGCGTAGGGCGCAATGAACGCAGTGAACGGTGCGGCCGCTCTTGCGCATCCTGCGCTCGCGGCATTGGCACATCCATGTGCGGTACAAGCGCACCCTACAGCTGCGCCAGCGCCCACGCCACGTGCTCGCGTACGAGCGCCGAGGGATGATCGGCCCTTGTTCTGAGCGAAGCCGTCACCGCCTCGCTGCGCGGTGCATTGCCGAGCGCCACGGCGATGTTGCGCAACCAGCGTTCGTAACCGATGCGGCGGATCGCCGAGCCTTCGGTTTTTTTGAGAAATTCTTCCTCGCTCCACGCAAACAACTGTACAAGTTTCGGTGCATCGAGTCCGTGGCGCGGTGCAAAATCCGGTTCATCGGTCGGTCTGGCAAACTTGTTCCAGGGACAAACCATCTGGCAGTCATCGCAGCCGTAGATACGGCTGCCCAGGAGCGGCCGCAACTCGACCGGGATCGATCCACGCAGTTCGATGGTGAGGTAGGAAATACAACGCCTGGCGTCGAGTTTATAGGGCGCGATAATCGCCTGTGTCGGGCAAATGTCGATGCAGGCGTGACAACTGCCGCAATGATTCGATGCCGGTGCATCCACCGGCAACGGCAAGTCGGTGTAAAGCTCGCCGAGAAAGAACCAGGAACCCGCATCGCGTTGCAGCAAGTTAGTGTGTTTGCCGATCCAGCCGAGCCCGGCTTTTTCGGCGAGCGCCTTCTCCAGCACCGGCGCGCTGTCGGTGAAGGCGCGATAGCCGAAGGGGCCGATGTGCGTGGCGATGCGGTCGGCGAGCCGCTGCAAGCGGGCGCGCAGCAGCTTGTGGTAGTCGCGCCCGAGTGCATAGCGCGAGATCATCCCGAGCGTTGGGTCGTGCAGCACCGCCTCGGCCGGCGCGGCCGTGCTGGACAGATAATCCATGCGTACCGAAATCACGCGCAGGGTACCGGGCACGAGATCGGCCGGGCGGCTGCGGCGCACGTCGTGCTGCACCATGTAGGCCATCTCGCCGTGGCGGTCGGCGGCCAGCCAGTTGAGGAGGTGGGTTTCGCCTTCATCGAGCGCCGTGTCGGTGATGCCGACCTGCTGAAAGCCAAGCTCGCGCCCCCACGCCTTGATGTCGCGGGTGAGGGCGGTGTAATCGACCGGGGCGGTTTGAGCGTTGCGCATCTGCCACTATGATAGTCGCATGGATCATCTGCCCGAAGCCCTTTACCGCGCGGCCAACACGCGCGCGGCCGACCGGCGCGCCGTCTCTGAGTTTGGTCTGGCGGACGGCGTTCTGATGGAGCGCGCCGGCAGCGCGGCGTTTGCCTTGCTGCGCGAACGTTTTCCGCGTGCCCGTCGCATCGGGGTGGTGTGCGGCCCCGGTAACAACGGCGGAGATGGTTATGTGCTGGCGCGTTTGGCCGGGGAAGCTGGCCTCGCGGTGACGGCGCTGTCTCTGGCGAATACTGTCGAACCCAAGGGCGATGCTCTCGCAGCACGCGATGCCTGGCGCAAGACCGGTGGCACGGTACAGATATTGAGTGCCGAGCAACTACAGGCGTGCGATGTGATTGTCGACGCCCTGTTCGGCACCGGCCTGGAACGCCCGCTGGAAGGCGAGTGGCGTGCCGCTGTCGAAGCCATGAACGCCAGCGGCCGACCGATATTCGCCATCGACATTCCTTCCGGCCTGCATGCCGACACTGGCCGGGTACTGGGCGCTGCCGTGCGCGCGGCGCTGACCTTGAGCTTCATCGGCCTCAAGGCCGGGTTATTCACGGGGCAGGGCCGGGAACACAGTGGTCTGATCCTGTTTAATGATCTCGGTGTTCCAGACGCGGTATTCGCTGGCGTTACGCCGCTGGCACGGCGCATCACCGGGCGAAATCTGCAAGGCTTGCTTGCGCCGCGCAGGCGGCATGCGCACAAGGGCGACGCCGGACGTGTGTTGATTGCCGGCGGGCAGCCGGGCATGCCGGGGGCGGTGCGGCTTGCCGGCGAAGCGGCCTATCGCGCCGGCGCCGGTCTGGTCGTTCTCGCGACACACCCTGCGCACGCCGCCTTGATCGGTGCGGCGCGACCGGAACTGATTGCGCATGGCGTGAACGACGCAACGGCCATGCAGTCGTTGCTGGCCGGCGCGCAGGCGCTCGCCATCGGGCCGGGTCTGGGGCAAGGAGAATGGGCGCGCGCACTGTGGCAGGCGCTGCTGGCCGCAAACGTTCCAGTGGTGGTTGATGCCGATGCACTCAATCTGCTTGCCGCGCAACCCTGCGCACGTGCTGACTGGGTGCTGACCCCGCATCCGGGCGAAGCGGCGCGCTTGCTGGGCGTCAGCGTCGCTGACATCCAAACCGACCGGTTCGCGGCGGTGCGTGCCATTGTGCAACGCTACGGTGGCGTGTGCGTGCTCAAGGGCAGCGGCACGCTCATCGCGACCGCCATGGATGGCGGCCGCTTCGGGCTCCTGCCCTCACGCGGCATTACTCCATCCATGGAGGGCAGAAGTGCGGGGCGCGAAGCCGTCAGTAGTGAGGGAGGCCTGATTCACTGGACAACCGCAGGAGCAGCTTTCCCGCCTGTGAAGGACGAGCCCACATTCTGGCTCTGCGATCGCGGCAATCCCGGCATGGGCACCGGCGGCAGCGGCGACGTGCTCACCGGCGTAATTGCGGCATTGCTTGCCCAGGGTCTGAAACCCTATGACGCTGCACGTCTCGGCGTGTGGGCGCATGCCAGCGCCGGTGATCTGGCGGTAGCCAGCGGTGAGCGAGGCGTCTTGGCGAGCGATCTGCTCAACCCGCTACGCGAAGCGATTAATAATATCGCCACCCATGCGACTTGAGCGTTATGTTGTCACGGAGGCGGATACGGAGCGCCTCGCCGCAGCACTCGTGCCAGGGCTAAAAGCCGGGCTCGTGCTGTTCTTGCACGGCGAACTTGGCGCCGGCAAAACGACTTTTGTGCGCGGCATCCTGCGCGGTCTCGGTTACAGCGGCGCAGTGAAAAGCCCGACCTATACTTTGGTGGAGCCGTATCAACTGAGTGGTCTCATCGTTAACCACTTCGACCTCTACCGGCTGAAAGACCCGGAAGAACTGGAATTTCTCGGCGTACGCGATTATCTTGCAGGCAACGGCGTCTGCCTGGTGGAATGGGCCGAGCGCGGTGCGGGTGTGCTGCCGGCGCCGGATGTTGACATAGAGATCGAGAGACAGGAGGAAGGACGCGTGGTGCATTTCACAAGCCACACGCAGAACGGTGCGATGCTGATGCGCGTATACACATGATCCGCGCATTGCACCTTCTTGTTTTTGCCGTGCTGGCAGTACCTGTTGTCGTTTTCGCTGCGCCGGTCTCGGTCCAGAACCTGCGCCTATGGCAGGCCCCGGACAATACACGTCTGGTCTTCGATTTGAGCGCTCCGCTCGATCATCGCTTCAGCCTGCTTAAAGACCCCGAGCGCATCGTGATCGAAATGGAAAACGCGCGCCTCAAGGATGGCCTGGCCGCGCTGGACGTGAGCCGCTCGTACATCAGCGCGGTGAGCGCCGTCGATCAGGCGGGCGGTACGTTGCGTATTACGCTAGAACTCAAACGCCCGGTGCGTCCGAAAACATTTGTGCTCAACCCCGCCGGGCAGTATGGCCACCGTCTGGTCATCGACCTCTACGACGAGGTCGTCGTCCAGGCCATGCCCACCCCCGAGCCGCGCGCCGCGCCGCCCGCGCGCCGGGTACTGGTACCGGGCGATCTGGTTGTGGCGATTGACGCCGGACACGGTGGCGAAGACCCGGGGGCGATCGGTAAACGTTACCGCACACGCGAAAAAGATGTCACCCTGGCGATCGCGCGTGAGTTGTATAAATTGGTGGCGGCCACACCAGGCATGAAGCCCGTGATGATCCGGGATGGCGATTACTACGTCGGCCTGCGCAAGCGTACCGAAAAAGCCAACAACAACGATGCCGATGTGTTCGTGAGCATTCATGCCGACGCCGTTCCCGGGCGGCAAGCGCGTGGTTCCTCGGTGTATGCGCTATCCTTGCGCGGTGCAACCAGCGAACAGGTACGGGCCCTGGCGGACAAGGAAAACGCCGCCGACCTGATTGGCGGTGCAGATCTCAGGGAGGTGGACAACGCCACAAAAAAAGTGATCGTGGAGATGGAGCATACGATGACCATCGACGACAGCATCGTGCTGGGTACGGATGTGCTGTCATCCCTGCGTGGAATCGGTACCGTGCATCACACGAACGTCCAACAGGCCGGTTTCATGGTGTTGAAGTCAAGGAAGATTCCCTCGATCCTGGTGGAGACCGCGTTTATTTCCAATCCTGAGGAAGAACAAAAATTGCGTGATCGGGATTTTCAGCGGCGTGTAGCGGAAAGTATTTTGAAGGGCCTTGTACGTGCCAAGCCGCGGCTGCTCGCGCGTCGTGTCGGTGGCGGTGAATCAGTCCTGGTCATTGCACCGTCTCCACATGCGCCTGTGCCGGAACCCGCGCAGACCCCAACCGCTGTCGCGCGCGAGCATGTCGTAAAGCCCGGCGAAACCTTGTCGGCCATTGCGCGCCAGTACGATATTCACGTGGACACGCTGCGCTTTCTGAACGAGATTCGCAGCAACGATCTTCCCGTAGGCTTCAAGTTGCGTATCCCGGTGCGCAACGGTGACGGCTGATCAGGGTGTGCGCCATTCCAGATAACAATAATTCACCAGGGGGGAGTTCGTATGAGCCTGTTTCGCACCAAACCAATCAACGCCGATGCCTACTGCGACACCGGCCTCAAGCGCTGTCTCAGCGCCATGGACCTCACGCTGCTCGGCATCGGCGCCATTATCGGCGCCGGCATCTTCGTGCTTACCGGTATCGCCGCCGCAAAATCCGCCGGGCCGGCAATCGTGCTTTCGTATGTGGTGTCTGGGTTCGCCTGTGCGTTCGCAGCGCTCGCCTATGCCGAATTGGCCGCGAGTGTCGGCGGCTGTGGCAGCGCCTACGGCTACGCCTACGCGGGGCTGGGCGAGTTCATCGCCTGGATCATCGGCTGGGATTTAATTCTGGAATACGGTGTCGCCACCGCTGCGGTGGCGATTGGCTGGTCCGGCTACGTGAACAACGCACTCACCGCCATAGGCATGCCATTGCCGATGACACTGCTCAAGTCGCCGGTCGAAGGCGGCTTCGTTAATCTTCCCGCGTTCTTGGTTGTGCTCACGCTGGCCGTGCTGCTCGCCATCGGCATACGGCAGAGTGCCCGTTTCAATGCGGTGATGGTGCTGGTGAAGTTGCTGGCCATTACCACCTTTGTCGCGGTGGCCGCTTTTCATGTGCAGCCGGCGAACTGGGTACCGTTCATGCCGTTCGGCTGGGAAGGGGTGATGGGCGGCGCGGCGCTGATATTTTTCGCCTACATCGGTTTCGACGCGGTCTCGACCGCCGCCGAGGAGGCGGTGAATCCGCAACGCGATCTGCCGATCGGCATTCTGGTTTCACTCGCGGTGTGCACCGTGATCTATGTGGTGGTCGCGGGGCTGCTGACCGGCATCGTGCCTTATCACACACTCAACGTCGCCTCGCCGGTCGCGGATTCGCTGTTGCGCATCGGCTATCCCTGGGCTGCGGCCTTTATCGCCGCCGGCGCCATCGCCGGGCTCACCACGGTCATGCTGGTGTTGTACTACGGGCTGACGCGCGTGTTCCTGGCCATGTCGCGCGATGGCTTGTTGCCGCCGGTGTTCTCGGCCGTCAACAAAAACACCCAGACGCCAATCCGGATAATTATCGCCAGCGGCGTGTTAATCGCGCTCATCGCCGGCTTCACGCCAATCGGCGATGTCGCCGAGCTTGTCAACATTGGTACGCTCGCGGCCTTCGTGCTGGTGTGTGCCGGAGTGATCCACTTGCGCACCACACGGCCGGACCTGAAGCGCCCGTTCCGCACGCCGTTCGGAATGGTAACGCCGCTGCTCGGTATTATTTTCTGCGTGTACCTGATGCTGAGCCTGCCGCCGGTCACCTGGGCGCGCTTCGGCATCTGGCTGACGCTCGGGCTGGTGATCTACTTCGCCTACTCGCGTCGCCACAGCACGCTCAACCGCTAATGTCCTGAATCAGAAATTTGCTTCAATCGACAAAGTGGTGCGTGGGACGCACTCTACGACCGTCACTGACCAGCAGTGTGGCGCAATAATATTCTGCTCGGTTCTAATTCAGCGCGTAGGTTGGGGTGAGCGTAGCGAACCCCAACAGTATTTAAACCTTCGCCTCAGAACTCGATTGCCTGGGTCGCCGCGACCGGTTCGTCGCCGAGGCGCGCGAGGATTTCGCGCCGCAGACAATCCTGCGGCGCGCCATCGGCGATGGGTTTTCCGTCACGCCCGGTGATGAAGAAGAAATCCTCAGCGCGCTCGCCGTAGGTGGCGATCTTGGCGGTCACGAGCCGTGCCTGGCAATGCTGCAAGGCGAGCGCCACCTGGTAGAGCAGGCCCGGCCGGTCCTGGGCGGTTACTTCCAGGATGGTTTGCTGACCGTTCGCCGAGAGACTGAACGCGACACGGGTCAAAATCGGGAAGTGCTTGAGCGTGCGCGGCAGCGCGGTTTTGAGAAAGTCGCGTCCCGGTTGCGGCGCCAGCAGTTGCTCGCGCATTTTCTGTGCAAGCTGGATGAGGGCGCGGGCGTCGCTCACCGGTTGCATGGCGTGATCCAGCACCACGAAGGTGTCGAGTGCAAAGCCGAAGTGCGTGGTATGTATGCGCGCGTCCATGATGGTGAGATTCAAACGATCGAAACCGCCGGTGAGCACCGCGAACAGGTCGTCGCGGTCCGGTGTGTACACCAGAAATTCGGTGCCACCGGCATCCGGGTGGTGGCGCGTCGCCACCAGCGGCAATTCGGAGACCTGGGTATGCACGATCTGCGCGGTATGCCAGGCGATGGCCTCGGCGTCGTGGCGCAGGAAATATTCGATGTCCATTTGTTCCCAATGTTGTTCGACCTGCGCACGCGCGTGCTTACCTATCTCAAGGATCGACAAGGCGTCCGCTTTGAGACTGGCGAGGCGTGCCGGCGTGTCGAGCGGCGTGGCGAAGCCGCGCCGCAGGGTGCGCAGCGTGGCGCCGTGCAACTGGGTGAGCAGCCGGTCTTTCCACACGTTCCATATCGTGGGGCTGGTGGCGCGCATGTCGGCGACGGTCAGCAGATACAGGTGGTCGAGGCGTTCGGCATCGCCGACAATGCGCGCGAAACGCAGCACCACCTCCGGATCGTGAATGTCCTCGCGCTGCGCGGTGCTCGACATGAGCAGATGCTGACGCACCAGCCAGGCGATGAGGCCAGTGTCGTGGTCGCTGAGGCCGTGCTGGCGACAGAAGGCGATGGCCTCCTGTTCGCCGAGCGTGGCGTGGTCGCCGCCACGCCCTTTGGCGATGTCGTGAAACAGTCCGGCCAGAAACAGGCGTTCGGGTTTGACGAGGTGCTGCATCAATTCACTGGCGAATGGAAATTCGTGGCGGTACTCGGGAAGGGTGAAACGACGCAGGTTGCGCACCAGGAACAGCGTGTGCTCGTCCACGGTGTACACATGGAACAGGTCGTGCTGCATTTGCCCGACGATGCGCCCGAATACCGGCAAGTAGGCACCGAGCACGCCATAGGCGTTCATGCGCCGCAGTTCGTGGGTGATGCCGCGCGGCTGGCGCAGGATCTCCATGAACAGACTGCGGCACGCCAGGTCGTTGCGAAACTTGTTGTCGATGCGGTGCAGGTTGGCGCGCAGGCTACGGATGGTCGCGGCGCGCACGCCCTCAAGTTCCGGGTGTTGTTGCAGAACTAAAAACATTTCAAGCAGTGCGAAGGGCGCGCGCTCGAAGACGTTGCGACGCGTGATTTCGAGGAATGCGCCGCGTGCCTGGAAGCGCTTGTTGAGAGGCCTGGTCTTCGCCTTGACGGGCTTGAGCAGAATTTCCTGAAAGTGCTGCAACAGGATTTCGTTGAGCAGCGCCAGTTCCTTCACCACGCGGTAGTAACGCTTCATGAACAATTCCACGGCGCGGATGCCGTGTTTATCGCGAGCGCCAGCCTGGACAGCCAGTGCGCGCTGATGATCGAACAGCAGCCGGTCCTCGCGTCGTTCGGCCAGATAATGCAGCGCGCAGCGCAGTTGTGCGATGCGCTGGCGGCCACGCTTCAGCGCGCGAAATTCCTTCTCGGTGAGAAAGTCGCGCGCGACCAAATCATGTAAATGCGTGCTGCCGAACTGGCGTTGCGTGACCCAGGCGATCATCTGGATGTCGCGCAACCCGCCCGGACCTTCCTTGATGTTGGGTTCGAGGTTGTAGGCGGTGTCGTCGAAGCGTGCGTGGCGCGCCTGCTGCTCGGCGAACTTGGCCGCGAAAAACTTCGCGGGCGGCCAGAGCCTGGCGGGGCCGGTTTTGGTCTGCATGGCTGCGAACAATTCGGGGTCGCCGCGTAACAGACGCGCCTCCATCAGGTTGGTGGCGACGGTGATGTTCTTCTTCGCTTCGCTAACGCACTCTTTGAGTGAACGCAGGCTGTGCCCGACTTCGAGCCCCAGGTCCCAGAGGAATTGCAGGAATGCCTCGGCGAATAGCCGCACCTGCTGGTGCTCCTCGCGCTGGAGCAACAAAAGCAAATCGACATCCGAATGCGGGTAAAGCTCGCCGCGCCCGTAACCGCCGACCGCGACCAGCGCGATATTAACTTTGGTATCGAGCAGCGCTTGATGCAGCGCCCAGGCGCGCGTGAGCAATTCGTCCACCAGCGCGGCATGCCGGTTGAGAAAGACATCGACGTTAATGCCCGCCAGAAAGGCCGCGTGCAGCGCTGCGCGTCCGTCGCGCAGCGTGTCGCGGAACAGCGTCAGGGCCGTGGCTGGGTTGCGGTCGGGTAAAGCGTGGAACTTCGTGTCGAAGCCGGCGGCATCGAAGGGCGCTGCGTCCCGGCTCATGTGTGCTACGGCGGGTCGCCGGGCGCGAGGGTCAGAACTTCGTGGCCGCTGTCGGTCACGAGCACCGTGTGTTCCCATTGCGCGGAGAGCGAGTGGTCGTGCGTGACCACCGTCCAGTTGTCCGGCAACAGTTTCACTTCCTTGCGGCCGGCGTTGATCATGGGTTCGACGGTGAAGGTCATGCCCGCTACCAATTCCATGCCGGTGCCGGGGCGGCCGTAGTGCAGCACTTGCGGGTCTTCGTGGAAAGTGCGGCCGATGCCGTGCCCGCAGTATTCACGCACCACCGAACAGCCGTTGGCCTCGGCGTGTTCCTGAATCACATGGCCGATATCGCCGAGACGCGCGCCCGGACGTACCAAACCGATGCCTTTGAGCATGCAGTCGCGGCTGACCTGGGCCAGGCGTTTTGCCTGGATAGAAGGTTCTCCGACGAAGAACATCTTGCTGGTGTCGCCGTGAAAACCGTCCTTGATGACGGTGACGTCGATGTTGATGACATCGCCCTTCTTGAGCACTTTGTCGCCCGGAATACCGTGGCAGACGACGTGATTGACCGAGGTGCAGATCGACTTCGGAAAACCCTTGTAGTTGAGCGGCGCGGGCACCGCCTGCTGTACGTTCACGATATAGTCGTGGCAAAGGCGGTCGAGTTCGCCGGTGGTGATGCCGACCTGCACCTTGGGCGCGATCATCCTGAGCACCTCAGCCGCGAGCCGCCCGGCGACGCGCATTTTTTCGATTTCTTGCGGGGTCTTGATGGTGACGGCCATGGTGTGCGCTAACGTGCGGAAAGTAGGGGCAATTGCTGACTAATTTACTGTCCGGCGCACTGTAACCGATTTTATACCGGTGTGCCCACCCCGGGCCCGGCCAGGATGCCTATATCCGCATTGCCGCTGCTCTTGGAAATATGATATAAAGGCGCGCTTTTTAACGACTTTTGACCTTAACCCCACACACGGGTCGTCACAGGCATCAGGGTGTCCACAACCAATAAGTACGGGTTGCGGATTGGTGCATGGGACTCGTGGCGGACAAACCCGAATCGGAGAATTGAAATGAGCAATGTGACCATGCGTCAGATGCTGGAGGCCGGTGTGCATTTCGGCCACCAGGCGCGTTACTGGCATCCCAAGATGCGCCCCTACATCTTCGGCGAGCGCAACAAAATCTACATCATCAATCTGGAAAAAACCCTGCCACTGTTCAACGAGGCGATGGATTTTCTCAGAAAGCTGGCGGCCAACAAAGGCACCATCCTGTTCGTCGGCACCAAGCGCCAGACCGGTGAGATTCTCAGCGTCGAGGCGGCGCGTTGCGGCATGCCCTACGTCGATCATCGCTGGCTGGGCGGCATGCTCACCAATTACCGCACGGTAAAAAAATCCATCGAGCGCCTCAAGACCCTCGAAGGCATGCAGCAGGACGGCAGCCTCGAAAAGATCAGCAAGAAAGAAGCGTTGCTGATGACGCGCGAACTCGAAAAGCTCAATCGCTCGCTGGGCGGCATCAAGGACATGAATGGCCTGCCGGATGCGTTGTTCGTCATCGACGTCGGCCATGAATACATCGCCGTGAGCGAAGCCAACAAGCTTGGCATCCCGGTGGTCGGCGTGGTTGACACCAACTGCAAACCGGATGGTGTGGACTATGTGATCCCGGGCAACGACGACGCGATCCGCGCCATTCGTCTGTACTCGGCCGGCGCCGCCGATGCGATTCTCGATGGCCGCAAGACTGGCATTCCCCTGCCGCCCGGCGATTCCGATGACTTCATCGAGGTGAAGGAAGAGCCGAAGGTGAAAGTGGCGACACGCAAGAAGCCCGCCGCCAAACAGAGCGTCCCGGCCGAAGGCGAAACGGTTGCCGAAGGTGAAACCATGGGCGCCACCAAGCCGAAAGCAAAGGCCAAGGCCGACCCGGCCGAGTAAGCGAGAACAAAGGGGGCTTTGCCCCCTTTTTTCGGTACAGCGCCGTTTCTGTGTTTCCCAAACCCAGATATATTCTTGGAGTACCCATGACAATTACAGCGGCACAGGTGAAGGATCTGCGCGAGCGCACCGGGCTCGGGATGATGGAATGCAAAGGTGCCTTGACCGAAACCCAGGGCGACATGGACGCGGCCATCGATCTGTTGCGCAAGAAGGCCGGCTCCAAGGTGGAGAAGAAGTCCGGGCGCACCGCCGCCGAGGGCGCGATCGGTGTCTCGCTCAGTGCGGACCGCAAGCTTGGCGCCATGGTGGAGGTGAATTCCGAAACCGACTTCGTTGCCAAGGGCGATGATTTCCAGGCGTTCGCCAACGCGATCGCCGCCGTGATCGCCCGTCACAACCCGGCCGATGTGGACGCGTTGTCCGCGCTGAAGCTCGACAGCGGTGAGACCGTGGCCAAGACGCGCGAGGGTCTGGTCGCCAAGCTCGGAGAGAATATCAGCGTGCGCCGCTTCGCGCGTGTTGCGGCCAAATCAGGGCAGGTGGCCAGTTATCTGCACGGCCGCAAGATCGGTGTGCTGGTGGAGTTTGACGGCGGCCAGGATTCTCTCGGCCGCGACATCGCCATGCACATCGCCGCGAGTCGCCCGGAGTGCGTGTCGCGCGAACAGGTTTCGGACGAGTTGATCGCCAGGGAGAAGGAGATCTTCATCGCCCAGGCGGCGGAGAGCGGCAAGCCACCGGAAATCATCGAGAAAATGGTCAGCGGCCGCATCAATAAATATCTCGGCGAAATTACCCTGCTCGGCCAGCCGTTCGTGAAGGATCCGGAAACAACGGTGGAGAAGCTGCTCAAACAGGCGAACGCCAGGGTCACCGGCTTCACGCGCTACGAAGTAGGCGAGGGCATCGAGAAAAAGTCCGGCGATTTCGCCGCCGAAGTCATGGCGCAGGTCAAGGGAGGCTGATCCCTTGCCTGGCGAGTCCCCGCAGCAAACGAAGCGCGCGACCTATCGTCGCATCCTGCTCAAGTTGAGCGGCGAGGCACTGATGGGCGAGGAGGCCTTCGGCATCAATCGCGCGGTGCTGGCGCGCATCGTGGCGGACATCCGTGCTGTGCTGGCCACCGGCGTTGAACTTGCGCTGGTGGTGGGCGGCGGCAATTTCTTTCGCGGTGTCTCGGTCGGTGCCGAGGGCATGGATCGCGCGCAGGCCGACTACATGGGCATGCTGGCGACCGTCATGAACGCGCTCGCCCTGCAAGATGCACTGGAAAAAGGCGCAGTACCGACGGCGGTACTTTCCGGGCTGGCCGTGGCCGGCGTGGTCGAAGCTTACTCGCGCCGCGCCGCGCTTGCGCATCTTTCCGCCGGGCGCGTGGTGATTTTCGCTGGCGGCACCGGCAATCCATTCTTTACCACCGACACGGCCGCCAGTCTGCGCGGTCTTGAGATCGGCGCGCAACTGGTGATCAAGGCCACCAAGGTCGATGGTGTGTACGACCGTGACCCGGTGAAACACAAAGACGCGGTGCGCTACGAACGCGTCACCTACGACGAGGCGCTGGCCAAGCGCCTGGGCGTGATGGACGCCACGGCCCTGGCCTTGTGCCGGGAACAAAATCTTCCTTTGCGGGTCTTCAACATCAACAAACCGGGCAGCCTGTTGCGCATTGTGCTCGGCGAAAACGAAGGCACACTCGTTCAACGCGGAGACTGAACCATGTCTGAAGTCATCGATAAAATTAACAAAGACGCGGATGCACGCATGAAGAAGTCGCTCGACGCGCTCAAGAGCGGGTTGGAAAAAATCCGCACCGGGCGCGCCAACCCCGGGTTGCTCGAACACATCAGCGTCGACTACTACGGCGCGCGCACGCCGCTCAGCCAGGTGGCCAACGTCAGCGCCGCCGATGCGCGCACGCTCAGCATCGCGCCGTGGGACAAGAACATGGTGCAGGCGATCGAAAAGGCGATTATGGAATCCGGCCTCGGCCTTAACCCCAACACCTCCGGCCAGGTGATACGCGTGCCGTTGCCGGCGCTTACCGAAGAACGCCGCAAGGAACTGGGCAAGGTGGTGCGCAAAGAAGGCGAGGAGGCGAAAGTGGCGGTACGCAACGCGCGCCGCGATGGCCTGCAACACCTTAAAGAAGCGCTGAAGAAGAAAGAAATTACCGAGGACGAGGATAAACGCGCCGAGGAGGCGATGCAGAAGCTCACCGACCTGCATGTCGCCGAGATCGACAAGCGCGTGACCGGCAAAGAGCAGGAACTCCTGGGCGTCTGAGACGAGCCGCTACACGTCCATGAACGATTCCTCGCGCAGCGTGCACAACACCCTCGGCATCTCGCAAGCGAGCGTATTGCCGCGCCACGTGGCGGTGATCATGGACGGCAATGGGCGCTGGGCCAAAGGTCGCGGGCAGGCGCGCATCGCCGGGCACCGCAAGGGCATCGAGGCGGTGCGTGCGCTCACGACCGCCTGCGGTGAATTGAAAATTCCGCATCTCACCCTGTTCGCGTTTTCAAGCGAGAACTGGCGGCGGCCAGCGACCGAAGTGCGTCTGTTGCTCGAATTGTTTCTCATGGCGCTGGACAATGAAGTAAAAAAACTGCACGCCAGCCAGGTACGCTTTCGAGTGATTGGCGACATTGCGCGTTTCGGCACCAAGCTCGGCGAGCGCATCGCCAAAGCGCAAGCGCTCACGCATGACAACCCGGGTCTCACGCTCACGGTGGCGGCCAATTACGGCGGCCGCTGGGACATCGCCCAGGCCTGCCAGATGCTGGCGCGTGAGGCGGCGGCCGGCCGTCTCGATCCGCAATCCATCACACCCGACAGCCTTGAGCCTTACTTGAGCATGGCCGGCATGCCAGAACCCGACCTCTTTATCCGTACCGGCGGCGAACAACGCATCAGCAATTTCCTGCTCTGGCAACTTGCCTACACCGAATTCTATTTTACGCCGGTGCTGTGGCCGGATTTCGACCGCGTGCAATTCGAGCAGGCGCTGGCTTCGTTCACCACCAGGCAACGGCGCTTTGGTCAGACCGGCGATCAAATCGAGGCGCAACAGTCCGCCCCAAGGGGCACAGGCGCGCATGCTTAAGCAACGCATCATTACCGCGCTCATCCTGATTTCAGTCCTGGTCTGGGCGTTGTTTACCTGGCCGCAACCGGCGTTCGCGCTATTTCTCGGAGTTTTTATTCTGGCCGGCGCGTGGGAGTGGACGGCACTGTGCGGATTGCAAAAACTGCCGGTGCGTCTCTTGTATCTCGCGCTTGTCGCCATGGCCGGTGGGTTTTTGATTGTCACGCCATCCTTGACGTTGCCACTGATGGTGATCGCGGTGCTGTGGTGGTTGTGGATATTTATTGAACTCGTCGCCTACCCGGACGTGCGCCAGGGTTTCCTGGCTTCGTTGCCGGGTAAACTGCTGAGCGGTTTCGTGTTGCTGCTGCCGGCGTGGATTGCGCCGCTTACGCTGCGCGCGCAGTCTCCGCAAGGCGAGTGGCTGGCGCTGTTTCTGCTGCTCAGCGTGTGGGCCGCCGATACCGGTGCTTACTTCGCCGGACATCGTTGGGGAAAAACAAAACTAGCGCCGCACATCAGCCCGGGCAAAACCTGGGAAGGGGTCGCGGGCGGGTTGGTGACGGTGCTGGTGCTCGCGCTGACGGCGGGCGTGTACGCGGCGCACTACACCGGAAGCGTATTGATGGCCTGGGTTGCGCTGGCGCTGGTAACGGCGTTCGTATCGGTGCTCGGCGATCTGTTCGAGAGCCGCGTCAAGCGCGCCGCCGGTGTCAAGGACAGCGGCGTCCTGTTCCCCGGACATGGCGGCGTGCTCGATCGCATCGATGCCTTCACCGCCGCCGCGCCACTGTTCACGCTGGCGTGGCTGTGCTGGTCCGCGTCGAAAGGAGCGGCGTGATGCGCGCCGCCGCCACACTCAGTTCCGCAGGTCAGTTGCCCGCGAACCAACCGAAGGGCGTCACCATTCTCGGTGCTACCGGTTCGATCGGGGTCAACACGCTGGACGTGCTGGCGCGTCACCCGCAGCGTTATCGGGTGGTGGCGCTGACCGCCAATACCCAGGCAGAGCGTTTGTTCGAGCAGTGCCAGCGTTTCCATCCGCAGCAGGCAGTACTGCGTGACCCTGCCGCCGCCGCACGGCTTTCGGAATTGGTTCAGCGTGCCGGGCTGCGTACTGAGGTGCTGGCTGGCGCGGATGCTTTGGAGAAAGTGGCGCGCGACGCCAGCAGCGACATCGTGATGGCGGCCATCGTCGGCGCCGCAGGTCTCTTGCCGGTGCTGGAAGCGGTGCGCGCCGGCAAGCGCGTGTTGCTCGCCAACAAGGAGCCCATGGTCATGTCCGGCGCGGTGCTGATGCGCGAGGCGCTGCGCAGTGGCGCCGAAATCCTGCCGATCGACAGCGAACACAACGCCATTTTCCAGTGCATGCCGTCCGGCTACCGCACCGGCGAAAAACCGGCCGGCGTGCGGCGCATTCTGCTCACCTGCTCGGGTGGACCGTTCCTTGGCACGCCGGTTGCGGCACTTCAAGGTGTGACGCCGGAACAGGCGTGCGCGCATCCGCGCTGGGCCATGGGGCGCAAGATTTCGGTGGACTCTGCGACCCTCATGAACAAGGGCCTGGAACTCATTGAGGCCTGCCGGCTGTTCGATGTCACGCCCGATCAGGTGCAGATCGTGATTCATCCGCAAAGCGTGATTCATTCCATGGTCGAATACACCGATGGCTCGGTGCTCGCCCAGCTCGGTAACCCGGACATGCGCACGCCGATCGCGCACGCACTGGCCTGGCCGGAGCGCATCGAGTCCGGTGTGCAACAACTCGATCTGTGTGCCATCGCGCGTCTCGATTTTGCAGCGCCTGACCACGATCGTTTTCCATGCCTGGCGCTGGCGGAAGCTGCCGCCCGTACTGGCGGAACTGCTCCAGCGATTCTCAATGCCGCCAACGAAGTGGCGGTAAATGCCTTTCTTGAGCGCGGCCTCCGGTTCACACAAATATCCACGGTCATCGAACATGCGCTGACATCGGTGTGCGTGAGCGAGGACATCGGACTTGCGGCCGCACTGGATGCCGATCGCCACACCCGCGAGTGTGCCGGGCACTATATCGCTGCGCTTTCCGCCCGGCGTGGGAATCCCGGAACATGATTAGCCTTATTCACACGGTTCTCGCATTTGTAGTCGCGATCAGTGTACTGGTCGTGGTACACGAATTTGGACACTATTGGGTGGCGCGGCGCATGGGCGTCAAGGTGCTGCGCTTCTCGCTGGGTTTTGGCAAACCGCTCTGGGCACGCCGTTTCGGCCGCGACAAGACGGAATGGGTGATCGCCGCCATTCCGCTCGGTGGCTACGTGAAGATGCTGGATGAGCGGGAAGCCAAGGTCGCCAAGCGTGACCTGACGCGTGCCTTCAATCGCCAACCCATTTCAAAACGTGTCGCCATTGTGTTGGCCGGGCCGCTGTTTAATTTTATTTTCGCGATCCTGGCCTATAGCATCCTGTACATGGCCGGGATAGATGGCCTGCGCCCGGTGGTGGGGCAGGTGACGGAAAATTCTCCGGCGCAGCTGGCCGGGTTCCATGTGGGCGACGAATTGCTCAGTGTCGATGAATACAAGATTCAAAGTTGGGAACAGCGCCGTTTGTATCTCTATGAGAAGGCGCTCGATCGCGCCACAGTGCGCATTACGGTGCGCGACAAGAATCGTGTGACGCAGGAACGTATTCTGGATTTGTCATCGCTGTCGGCGGCGGATGTAGGCGCCGGCCTGCTGGAGAGACGTATCGGCCTGTTTCCGTTATTACCGGAACCGGAGCCGGTGATCGGATCGCTCGACGAGCACGGCGCCGCTGCGCAGGTTGGCCTGAAGACCGGCGACCGGATCGTGGCGGTCGATGGCCGCCCGGTGTTTAGCTGGCAGGCGCTGGTGGCCGTGATCAGCACGCACGCAGAACAGGTTCTGCTTTTGCAGGTGGAGCGCCATGGCGTGACCCAGGAGTTTCGCGTCACACCGCAAGCAGTGGAAAGCGGTGGTCAGCGCATCGGCCGCATCGGTGTCGGTGTGCAACGCCCCGAGTTGCCGGCCGACATGCGTGTGCTGATACGAGAAACACCCTTCAGCGCACTCGTCGAAGGCATCGATACCACTTGGCGCATGTCGGCACTCACCCTCAAGATGCTGGCGAAGATGGTGATGCTGGAGATCTCCACCGAAACCATCAGCGGACCGCTCACCATCGCCCAGTATGCCGGCGCTTCGGCGCAGCTTGGCTTCGATCGCTTCATCCAGTTTCTGGCCGTGGTGAGCATCAGTCTCGGCGTGCTCAACCTGTTACCGGTACCGGTTCTGGATGGCGGCCATTTACTGATTTACCTCATCGAGGGCATTCAGGGGAAACCACTTTCGGAAACGGTTTTACACTGGAGCCAGCAGATTGGGTTCGCGCTGCTCATGGCGCTCATGGCGCTGGCCTTCTACAACGACTTCATGCGCATCCTGCGTTGACCCGAAAATCAGAATGAAAAGAATCATCGTGCTTCTGCTGGCCACCCTGTTGCCGGCGTCCCTGGTGCAGGCCATCGAAAATTTCTTCGTCAAGGATATCCGCGTCGAGGGCCTGCAACGCATCGCCCCCGGGACGGTGTTCAATTATCTGCCAATCAAGGTTGGCGACAGCCTCACCGATGTCAGCGCGCGCGAGGCAATCCAGGCGTTGTTCAAGACCGGGTTCTTTCAGGATGTACGTCTCGAACGCAGCGGCAATGTCCTGGTTGTGCACGTGATCGAGCGCCCCTCGATCGACAGCATCAAGATCAGCGGCACCAAGGAGATTGACGACAAGACCCTGCTCAAGAGTCTGAAGGACCTCGGACTCGCGGAAGGACGTGTATTCAACAGCTCACTGCTCGACAAGACCGAGCAGGAACTAAAACGTCAGTACTTCAGTCAGGGCCGCTACGCAGTCAGTATCAAGACAACCGTTGCCCCGCTTGAGCGCAACCGCGTGAGTATTCGTATCGACGTGGCAGAAGGTGAAGTGGCCAAAATCCGCGACATTGTCATCGTCGGCAACCACGTCTACAAGGATAAGACGCTGCGCAACACCTTTACCCTCAACACACCGACGCTCTTCAGTTATTTTACCAAGAACGATCAATATTCCAAACAACAGCTGGCGGCGGATCTTGAAGGTCTGCGCAATTTCTACCAGAACCAGGGTTATCTCGATTTCAGTATCGACTCCACCCAGGTGTCGATTACGCCCGACAAAAAAGACATCTACGTCACGGTGAATATCACGGAAGGACGAATATACACCGTGACCGGCGTGAAGCTTGGCGGCAAGCTGATTGTGCCGGAGCCGGAGATGCGCGCGTTGATCCATGCCAAGCCCGGCGACGTGTTCTCCCGCCAGGTAGTCACCGAAAGCAGCAAACGCATCAGCGATCGCCTGGGCAACGAAGGTTATGCCTTTACCAATGTCAACGCCGTGCCGGACATCGATCGTGAGAAAGGCACGGTGGCCTTTACTTTCTTTATCGATCCCGGGCAGCGCGTGTACGTGCGGCGCGTGAATTTTACCGGCAATCTGGCGACCAATGATGAGGTGCTGCGGCGCGAGATGCGTCAACTCGAGGGTGCCTGGTTCTCGACTGCGAAAGTACAACGCTCGCGTGCACGCCTGCAGCGCCTCGGGTTTTTCGAGGAGGTCAACATCGAGACGCCGCCGGTGCCGGGTTCGCCTGATCAGGTGGACATCAACGTCAGCGTCAAGGAACGCATGGTCAACAATTTCATGTTCGGTATCGGTTACTCCAATGCCGACGGTGCGCTCATTAATGCAAGTGTGAACTTCAAGAATTTTCTCGGCACCGGCAAGGAAGTCGTATTAAACGGCGACAACAGCAAGGTCAACCGGCATCTCAATCTCAGCTATATCGATCCCTACTACACAGCGGATGGCATCAGCCGCAGCATCAATCTCAATTCGACACACACCGACGCCGCCGCCGCCAATACGGCAGCCTATACCTCGAACACGGACGCCATTGGTGTCAGCTATGGTATACCAGTCAGCGAGGATCACTCGCTGAACTTTGGCTTAGCCTACGAGCGTGTCAGCCTGCAAGTTGTTCCCGTAACCGGTTCGGCGGTAGCAAATGCATTTGTCGCCGCCAATGGCGACACAACCAGCGTTTTCAAAGTCACTGTGGGCTGGGCGCGCGACACTCTGGATAATCCTATTTTCCCGGACAGCGGGACACTGCAACGCGCGTCGGCGGAAGCATCGCTTCCCGGTGGTGACCTGGAGTACTACCGGTTGAGCTACACGGCCAGCGCCTATTTTCCCCTGAGCAAGACATTCACCTACAAACTCAAGGCCAGTATTGATTATGGTGACGGTTATGGCGAAACGTTGAGCCTGCCATTCTACAAAAACTTCTACGCCGGCGGCAGCAGCAGTGTGCGTGGATATCGTTCACGTTCACTTGGCCCGGTGGACGCCGGCGGGCCCGATCCAACGCTGCCAATTGGCGGCAGCCAGCGCGTTCTGGGTAACAGCGAATTGTTGTTTCCGTTTCCGGGCATGACTGACAACAAGACCATGCGCTTGAGTGTGTTTGTCGATGCCGGTATGGTGTACGGGTCGGGAACGAAGATCGATTTACTTGAGTTGCGCTATACGGGCGGGTTTGCGTTCAACTGGTTCTCGCCGATCGGTCCGCTTAGCATCAGCTATGCGCTCCCGTTAAATGATCGGCCCGGAGACAGACTAGAAGCCATACAGTTCACCCTTGGCCAGAGCTTCCGGTAATTTACATGACGAAACGTCTATTCACAGACAGGATTCATGAACAACGGGCGCCCATGCGTTGGTGGCCGGCGTTCTTGTGCCTGCTGCTGGCAATTCCATACGAGACAGCCTGTGCCGATCTCAAGATCGGATATGTAAACGCGGTGCGCGTGATCGAGGAGGCCCCGCAGGGGGTGGCGGCGCTCAAGAAACTTGAAACCGAGTTTGGCCAGCGCGACAAGGAGTTGGTTTCCTTGCAGAACCGAATTCGTCTGGGAGAAGAGGGCCTACAGACGAGCGTGCCGGTATTAAAGGAAGCGGAGCGGCGCACGCACGAGCGTGAAGTGTTGACGCTCAAACGTGAGCTGAAGCGCGCGACCCAGGAATTCCGCGAGGACTATAACCAGCGGCGCAACGAAGAGCTGGCGGTTCTTCAACAGGTTGTGCGCAAGACAATCCTGGAAATCGCCAAGCAGGATAAATACGACTTGGTCCTGCATGAAGGCACAATGTACGCGAGCGACAGCATCGACATTACTGAGAAGGTATTGAAGAAACTTGGGAAACCATAGTTGAGCGGCGCCGGCGGAGACCAGCAGCAGCGGCTGAGTATATTTTCATATTCCACTGGAGGAAATATTGAACAGGATTGATATTCACAAGGTGATGCATTTATTGCCGCACCGCTATCCATTCTTGATGATCGATCGAGTGCTCGATTACACCAAAGGTGAGTCGCTTACCGCGATCAAGAATGTCACCATCAACGAACCGTTTTTTCCGGGACATTTTCCGCACCGGCCGGTAATGCCCGGTGTACTGGTAATCGAGGCCATGGCCCAGGCCTGCGGTATCTTGACCGCGCTCTCCGACGACCCGATGGCGAGCGAAAACGGCATTTCACTGTTCGTCGGCATCGACAAGGCGCGTTTCAAGCGCCAGGTGGAGCCGGGTGACCAGTTACGTTTTGAAGTCAAGATCACTCGCCGGTTGCGAGGTATCTGGATGTATCAGGGCACTGCACATGTCGGAGACGAATTGTGCTGCTCGGCCGAGCTGATGTGCGCCTACCGGGAAATTGAGTAAGTGATCCACCCGCAAGCCATCATAGATCCGCGTGCACAACTCGGCAAGGGTGTACAGGTCGGCGCGTTCTCCGTTATCGGCCCCGACGTAGAGGTCGGCGCTGGCACATGGATTGGGCCACACGTCGTCATCAACGGACCGACGCGCATCGGCACCGACAACAAGATATTCCAGTTCAGTTCGATCGGCGAGGCGCCGCAGGACCTCAAGTATGCAGGTGAGCCGACGCGCCTTGAGATCGGCGACCGCAACGTGATCCGCGAGTGTTGTACCTTCAGCCGTGGCACCGCCGGCGGCGGCGCCCTCACCCAGGTCGGCAGCGATAGCCTGTTTATGGCCTATGCGCACATCGCACACGACTGCCGGGTTGGTGACCATGTGGTGTTCGCCAACAACGCCACGCTTGCCGGTCACGTGGAGATCGGTGCGCACGCGATTCTGGGCGGTTTCGTCGGCATCCATCAGTTCTGCAAAGTGGGCGCACACACGATGCTCGGTGTCGCCACGGTGACATTCAAGGACATCCCGCCGTTCCTGATGGTGCATGGCAACACTGCCAGGCCCTATGGGCTCAACGTGCGTGGTCTGAGGCGTCGCGGTTTCTCCGAGGCTGCCCTTGGCGCACTCAAGCACGCCTATAAAACAGTTTACCGTTCTGGCTTGACCGTGGAGCAAGCCTTGCAGGAACTGACGCCTCTCAGTGCGCAGTATTCCGAGGTGGCCGTGTTCACTGACTTCGTCCGCAATTCCACACGCGGCATCATCCGTTGACAGGGCGCTTGCGCGTGTCCGGAATCGCCACAACCAAATACGCGACCGTACAGACGACTATCTCGCGCCGGCCGGTGCGCATCGGGATCGTTGCCGGTGAAGTCTCTGGCGACCTGCTTGGCGCACGTCTGATGCGGGCGCTCAAGCAACATCTCCCGCAGGTTCGCTTCGAGGGCATCGGCGGCGCGGAGATGCAAGCCGAAGGCTGTCACAGCCTGTTCCCCATGGAGCGTTTGTCGGTTCTCGGCCTCACCGAAATCCTCGGCCGTTATTTTGAATTGCGCCAGCTGCGCAAAAAGTTGGTCACACACTTTCTCAATGACCCGCCCGATCTGTTCATCGGAGTGGATTCTCCCGGATTCAACCTCGGTACCGAAGAATGTCTACGGTACGCGGGTGTCGCCACCGTACACTACGTGAGCCCGCAGGTGTGGGCATGGCGTACCTGGCGCGTGCGAAAAATCAAACGTTCTGTAGACCGTATTCTGGTGTTGTTTCCCTTTGAGAAGGATTTCTACGCCCGGCATGACGTTGAGGCTGTCTTCGTTGGCCATCCGCTTGCCGATGAAATTCGTGGCGATGACGACCCGCGCCCGCACCGTGACCGCTTGAAGCTTGAGCGCGACCAGCCGACTCTGGCGTTGTTGCCCGGAAGCCGCGTCAGCGAGGTGAAGGCGCTGGCCGATGTCCTGGTTGAGACCGCGTTGTGGCTGCATGCGCGTCACCCGAATCTGCAATTCATTGTCCCGTTCGTGAACAGCCGCACACGCGTGTTGTTTGAGGCCGCGATCAAGCGCCATCAGGCGTGGGATCTGCCGCTTACGCGTTTCCACGGACACTCGCGTGATGTCATGGCGGCGGCGGACGTGGTGCTGCTCGCTTCCGGCACGGCGACCCTCGAAGCAATGCTGTTGCGACGCCTGATGGTGGTAACCTACCGGGTGTCGCGTATCAGCTATTGGCTGATGCGCGCGTTCTCGCACATTTCACTTTATGCCATGCCGAACAATCTTGCCGGGCGGCTTCTGGTGCCGGAGCTGCTGCAAGCTGAGGCCGTGCCGGAAAAACTGGGTGCGGCCGTCGAGCGTTATCTCGGCCGGCCGCTGTATGCACGCGAGGTACTCAAAGTATTTGATACACTTGGCGCGCGTCTGCGCGGCAACGCGAGTGAGCAGGCGGCACGCGCCATACTCGATGTTTTGAACAGCCGCGCATCGGTTACGTCATTGTCATGATTGATGCGTCGGAGGCAGGTGAAGTCGCCCTCCAGGCCGAGCCCGTCATGCTCGTCGCGGGCGTGGATGAAGCCGGTCGTGGTCCGCTGGCCGGACCGGTCGTGGCGGCGGCGGTAATCCTCGATGCAAGGCACCCGATCGCGGGTTTGGCCGATTCCAAGACCCTGAGCGCCACCCGCCGTGAGGAACTCGCCGGGCAGATCCGAACGCAGGCATCGGCCTGGGCGCTCGGCCTGGCCTCGGTGGAGGAAATCGACCAGCTGAATATTCTTCAGGCGACCTTGTTGGCCATGCAACGCGCCGTACACGGCCTTAGCATTGTTCCGGCTCTCGCCCTTGTCGATGGCAACCAGGCGCCGCGGCTGTGCTGTGCGGTGCGTACCGTGGTGCGCGGCGACGCCACCGTGGCGTCGATCTCGGCCGCGTCGATTCTCGCCAAGGTGGCGCGCGACGCCATCCTGCAGGATCTGGATCGTCAGTACCCCGGCTACGGATTTGCCGGACACAAGGGCTACCCGACGGCGGCGCACCTGCGGGCGCTGGAATTTTTGGGACCAGCCGTGGTTCATCGGCGCAGTTTCGGGCCGGTTCGACGTCTGTTGGAAAAATAAAATTATATATAAATATAAACATATAGTTATAAATAGTAATTACAGTTAATTCGAGTTAAAAATCAAGCCAGTTTTTGCTTCCCACTGCCGCACATTTGAGGTGAAATAGCCACGTGCGCACGCCGTTCGTTCATTTGCACCTGCATTCCGAATTTTCCCTGTCGGATGGCATCGTGCGCATTGACGAACTGGTTGATGCCTGTGCCGCCGCGGGCATGCCCGCAGTGGGGGTGACCGATCTGGCCAACGTGTTCGGCGCGGTGAAGCTCTGCCAGACGGCTGTCAAAGCCGGTGTGAAGCCGATCGTGGGCGCCGATGTGTGGCTGGAGAATGGCGCCGACCGCAATAAGCCGCCGCGCCTGGTATTGCTCTGTCAAAACCAGCAGGGCTATCTCAATCTCAATCAACTGCTCACGCGCGCCTACGCCGAGGGCCAGCGCAGCGGCCGGCCGTGTTTGCAGCGTGAATGGTTCGCCGCTGGCAGCGATGGGTTGATTGCCTTATCCGGTGCGCTCGACGGTGATATCGGCCAGGCGCTCGCCACCGGACACAGCGATCAGGCGGAGCGTCTGGCGCGCGAGTATCGGCAATGGTTTCCGCAGCGTTTTTATATTGAGCTACAACGCACCGGACAACCTCGCCAGGAGGACTATGTGCACGCCGCGGTGGCGCTCGCCGCGCGCATCGGCCTGCCGGTGGTCGCCACCAACCATGTGCAATTTCTCAAGGCGGCGGACTTCGAGGCGCATGAGGTGCGCGTGTGCATCCAGGAAGGGCGCACGCTCACCGACAGCCGCCGGCCGCGTTTGTACACCGCTGAACAGTATTTGCGCTCCGCCGAGGAAATGGCCGAGCTGTTTCAGGATATCCCGGAGGCGCTTGCCAACACGGTTGAGATCGCGCGCCGCTGTAATTTTCGCCTCGATTTTACCCGTTATTTTTTGCCCGACTTCCCCTTGCCGGCCGGACAGAGCGTCGAACCGTTGCTGCGCAACAACGCCGCCGCCGGTCTGGGTGAGCGCCTGAAGCGCATTAACCCGGACAACGACCCGGCGCGCCGCCAGCAATACGAAGACCGCCTGGCGCTCGAGCTTGGCGTCATTATCCAGATGGGCTTTGCCGCGTACTTTCTGATCGTCGCCGACTTCATTCAGTGGGCACGCGCCAATGATGTGCCGGTCGGGCCGGGGCGCGGTTCGGGTGCCGGCTCGCTGGTGGCCTATGTGCTTGGCATCACCGCGCTCGATCCAATCCAGTACGACTTGCTGTTCGAACGCTTTCTCAATCCAGAGCGCGTGTCGCTGCCGGACTTTGACGTGGACTTTTGTATCGAAGGCCGCGACCGGGTGATCGACTACGTCAATCGCAAGTATGGGCACGAGAAGGTTTCGCAGATCATCACTCATGGCACCATGGCCGCCAAGGCGGTGGTGCGCGATGTCGGGCGTGTGCTCGACCATCCTTATGGCTACGTCGACAAGATCGCCAAGCTCATCCCGCACGAACTGGAGATGACACTCGACAAGGCGCTCGCCGCCGAACCGGTGCTCAAGGAACGCTACGACAACGAAGAAGACGTGCGCGCATTGATCGACACGGCCAAGACGCTCGAAGGCCTGGCGCGCAACGCCGGCAAGCATGCCGCCGGTGTGGTGATCGCGCCGACCCGCCTCACCGACTACATGCCGCTCTACTGCGAACCGGGCAGCACCCAATTCGTCACCCAATACGACATGAAAGATGTCGAAACCCTGGGGCTGGTCAAGTTCGACTTCCTTGGGCTACGCAATCTCACCGTTATCGATCGCGCGGTGAAGATGATTAACCCGCTGCGCATTCTGGCCGGCGAGGCGCCGATTGTGATCGACGAGTTGCCGCTGGACGATGCGCCGACGTTCCAGCTCCTCAAGGCGTGTCGTACCACGGCGCTGTTCCAGCTCGAATCGCGCGGCATGAAGGAGTTGATCCAGCGCCTGCAACCGGACAACTTCGAAGAGATTGTGGCGCTGGTGGCACTGTTCCGTCCCGGCCCGCTGCAATCCGGCATGGTCGACGACTTCATCAACCGCAAGCACGGCCGGGCACGCATCAAGTACCCGCACCCGAGCCTGGAGCCGATCCTGAAACCGACCTACGGCGTGATCCTGTACCAGGAGCAGGTGATGCAGATCGCGCAGCTGTTGTCGGGCTACACGCTCGGTGGCGCCGATCTTTTGCGCCGTGCGATGGGAAAAAAGAAACCGGAGGAAATGGCGCAACAACGCAGCGTATTCGTGCAGGGCGCCGAGGGACGCGGCGTCAATGGCAGACTCGCGGCCGATATCTTCGACCTGATCGAGAAGTTCGCCGGCTACGGTTTCAACCGTTCGCACTCGGCGGCATACGCCATGATTGCCTATCAGACCGCCTGGCTCAAGGCACACTACCCGGCGGCGTTTATGGCCGCAGTGCTGTCGGCGGATATGGACAAGACCGACAAGGTGGTGACCATGATCGCCGAGTGCCGCGACATGAAACTCAAGGTGCTGCCGCCGGACATCAACCGCTGCGAGTATGCGTTTGTGGTGATGGATACCGAAACGGTTTTGTACGGCCTTGGGGCGATCAAGGGCCTGGGGCAGGCAGTGATCGATACCATTCTCGAGGTGCGCAAGCAGGGCGGGCCGTTCCTCGACCTGTTCGACTTCTGCCGGCGCCTCGATCTGCGGCGCGTGAACAAACGCGTGCTCGAATCGCTGATCAAGGCCGGCGCCCTCGATGCGCTGGGCGCACACCGCGCGCACGACACACAGGGAAGTGCAAGTGTCGCGGGAGACAGGACGTCGAGAGCGATCCTCATGGCCACGCTGCCGTTGGCCATGGCCGCCGCCGATCAGGCCGGGCGCGCCAGCGAAGCGCGTCAGGACGATTTATTCGGCATGGGCGGCGGTGCCGGTACCGCGAGCACGCCTGCCGTCGCGCGCCGGGTGGAAGCGCCAGCGTGGAGCGAGGAACAGCGTCTCGCGGGTGAAAAGGAAACGCTCGGTCTCTATCTTACCGGTCATCCGATCGCCCGCTATGAACAGGAACTGGCGCGTTTCGTCGACAGCACTATCTCCACACTCAAGCCCACCGAGGACAAGACCATTGTGGTCGCCGGCCTGGTGGTCGGCATGCGCGCCATGCAAACGCGCCGCGGGGATCGCATGGCGTTCGTGACGCTGGACGACCGCACCGGGCGTCTCGAACTGGCGGTGTTCTCCGAACTCTTCGAACGCCACCGCGATCTGCTCGCCAAGGATACCTTGCTGGTGGTGGAAGGACAGGTGAGCGTGGACGACTACTCCGGCGGTTTCAAGATGAGCGCCGAGCGCCTCTACAACATCGACCAGGCGCGCGGCACCTTCGCCAGCCGGCTTGAGATCGACGTGAACGCGGTACTCGCCGCGGGCGGTTTCATGCAGGCCCTCCAGCAGATTCTCAAACCGGCAACGCCCGGCAACTGCCCGATCTGTCTGCGCTACGATGCCGGGGAGGCGCGCGCCGAGATTCAACTCGGGCCGGAATGGAAAATCACCCCCGGCCAAACGCTGCTCGACCGGCTCATCGGACTTGCCGGTGAGGGGCGGGTGCGTCTAATCTATCCAGATACCCGGCGCGTTCTGACGCCGGCCACAGCAGCCGGCCGGCGCGGCCGGCGCGAACACCAGCGCAGCGGAACTGCCATTTCTTTTGCATGAACCCGAATTATCTCGATTTCGAACAATCGATTGCCGATCTTGAAGCCAAGATCGAGGCCCTGCGCGCCACCGGCAACGACCGCGATCTCAATCTCAACGACGAAATCAGTCGCCTGCACGCCAAGAGCCGCCGGCTCACCGAATCGATCTTCACCAGCCTGACACCCTGGCAGATTTCGCAGCTCGCGCGTCATCCATTGCGCCCATACACGCTCGATTACGTAAAACGCCTGTTCACCGATTTTGAAGAGCTGCACGGCGACCGTGCGTTTGCCGACGACCCCGCGATTGTCGCCGGGCTCGCGCGCCTCGACGGCCGGCCGGTGATGGTGATCGGCCACCAGAAGGGCCGCGACACACGCGAGAAACTCAGGCGCAACTTCGGTATGCCGCGTCCGGAAGGTTATCGCAAGGCCATGCGCCTGATGAAAACCGCGGAACGATTTCAATTGCCGGTGCTCACGTTCATCGACACGCCCGGCGCCTATCCGGGCGTGGGCGCGGAAGAGCGTGGCCAGAGCGAGGCCATCGCGCGCAACTTGTACGTCATGGCCGCGCTCAAGACCCAGATCGTGAACACGGTGATCGGCGAGGGCGGCTCGGGCGGCGCGCTGGCCATCGGTGTGGGCGACCGCATGCTGATGTTCCAGTATTCAACCTATTCCGTCATTTCGCCGGAGGGCTGCGCCTCGATCCTGTGGAAGAGCGCCAGCAAGGCGTCGGATGCCGCCGAGGCCATGGGCATTACCGCCGCGCGCCTGCGCGAACTTGGACTCATCGACGAGATTGTCAGCGAGCCGCTCGGTGGCGCACACCGCGACGTGGACGCCATGGCGGCCGCATTCAAGCAGGCGCTGTTGACCACGCTCGATACGCTCGACCGCACGCCGCCCGGCGAGCGCCTCGAACGCCGCTACCAACGCCTGATGCAGTACGGCAAGTTTGAGGAAGCCTGACCCCGGGTTTTCCGCCGCCGCGCTGGGCGCGGTGTTGTTCGACGAGTTGCGCCTGCCGCCTGGCACTCGCTTCAGGCTCGCCTACAGCGGTGGCCTCGATTCGCATGTCTTGCTGCACGCGCTTGCCGCCTTGCGCGCCCGACATTCCTGTTCAGTAAGCGCCATCTATATCGATCACGGCCTGCAACCGTCCGCGCCGGCCTGGGGCGAGCACTGTGCACACATTTGCGCGCAAATGGGTGTGGCATTTTCTTGTGAACGCATTCAGGTCAGCGGCGCCGCTGACAACGGCCTCGAAGCTGCGGCGCGGCGCGCGCGCTACCAGGCATTGCGGGCATTGCTTGCGCCCGGCGAAATGCTGCTTACCGCGCATCATCGCAACGACCAGGCCGAAACGGTGTTGCTGCAACTGCTGCGCGGCGCCGGCGTGGCCGGGCTGGCGGCCATGCCGGTGCGGGCGAACTTCGGTGCGGGCGAATTGCTGCGGCCGCTGTTGGCCGTTACGCGCGCCGCGCTGCATGCTTACGCCATAGAACACCAACTGCATTGGATCGAGGACCCTTCGAACCGTGACGCGCGTCTGCGGCGTAATTTCCTGCGCTCCGAAATCCTGCCGCGTCTTGCCACACAGTGGCCAGAGGCGGACGCCATGTTGGCGCGTACCGCCCGCTATGCGGCGGAAACTCTGGAGCTGCTGGATGAAACCGCTGCGCTGGATCTTTGCGCGTGCCAGCAGGCGGCGGAGCATTCGCCGCATGCCTTGTCCGTTGACGCTGTTGCCCGTTTGTCCGAAGCGCATCAGCGCAATCTGTTGCGTTACTGGCTGCGCCAGCAGGGCTTGCGGGTGCCGGGTACGCGCACGCTGAACCTGGTGCTGGCGCATCTGCGTCACGCGCCGCGTTCGCAGCACGCCTGTGTGCGCTGGCCGGATGCCGAAATCTGGCGCTACCGCGATCTGCTGGTCGCCGTGCCGGTTCAAGCCGCGCCCGATCCGGCGCTCGATGTGATCTGGAATCTGCGTACACCGCTCGATCTTCCGGGTGTCGGACGCCTGCGCGCCGAACCGGTGCGCGGCCGCGGCCTGGCCGCGACCCGGCTGAATGGCGCGTTATCGATCCGGCTGCGCCGTGGCGGCGAGACCCTGCTGTTGCCAGGTCGCCGGCATCATCACGCGCTCAAGAAACTTCTTCAGGCCGGGGGTGTGTCGCCGTGGTTGCGCGCGCGCCTGCCGCTCCTGTACGCGGACGACACGCTGGTGGCGGTGGCGGATCGCTGGGTGTGCGCGCCCTATGCGGCGCGTCCCGGCGAGGACGGGCTGGCGATTGTCTGGGAACCAGCCCCGCAGATAGGACGAGAACCTGAGAAACCTGCCAAGTAGCCCTGATTTACTAACATCTGCCGCAAAGGCGCAAAGGCCGCAAAGAAAATCACAAGTTTTATCGAGAAAACCTTTGCGTTCTGGTGCCGCGCAGGACGTGCCAATGCCGCGGAGCGCAGGGACGCGCGTGAGCGGCCGTTTTTGCGGCGAAAAATATTAGTTTTGGAATTATTCAGAGCTTCCCCAACTCGCGGATTTTCATTGTGTCACCAGCCCGGTTCTGATAGCTTTTGTTTCCGTTCGGACGCTTCCCGGAAACCCTGTTCCGGATGCAAGAAGCTGCCCCTTAAGCGAACGGAATTCATGACCAAATTCATTTTCGTAACCGGCGGTGTGGTCTCGTCTCTGGGCAAGGGGATCGCCGCCGCCTCCCTCGCGGCGATTCTCGAAGCACGCGGCCTGAAAGTCACTCTGCTCAAGCTCGATCCGTACATCAATGTCGATCCGGGCACCATGAGCCCGTATCAGCACGGTGAAGTCTTTGTCACCGAGGACGGCGCTGAGACCGATCTGGATCTCGGTCATTACGAGCGCTTCGTGCGCACCACCATGAGCAAGCGCAATAATTTTACCACCGGGCGCATCTACGAGAATGTGATCCGCAAGGAACGTCGTGGCGACTATCTCGGCGCCACCGTGCAGGTCATCCCGCACATCACCGACGAGATCAAACGCTGCATCCAGGAAGGCGCGGCCGGCGCGGATATCGCCATGGTCGAGATCGGCGGCACGGTCGGCGACATCGAATCGCAGCCGTTTCTCGAAGCCATCCGCCAGATGGGCGTGGAGATGGGCACACACAACGTGGTGTACATACACCTGACGCTGGTGCCTTACATCGGCGCTGCCGGCGAAATGAAGACCAAGCCGACCCAACACTCGGTGAAAGAGCTGCGCTCCATCGGCATCCAGCCGGATGTGCTGCTGTGCCGCGCCGACCGCATGTTGCCCGAAGACGAACGCCGCAAGATCGCGCTCTTTACCAACGTGCCGCTGCGCGCCGTGATCTCGGCGGTGAACGTGGACAACATTTACAAAATCCCCGGCCTGTTGCACGACCAGGGCCTGGACGAAATTGTGATCGAGAAGCTGCACTTAAACGCGCCCAAGGCCAAGCTCGGCGAGTGGGAGCGGGTGGTGCAGTCCATGGAGCACCCCGAGGTGGAGATCGAGATCGCGCTGGTGGGAAAATACGTACACCTCACCGAATCGTACAAGTCGCTGTCCGAGGCGCTGGTACATGCCGGTATCCAGACACGTACACGCGTCAAAATCCGCTATATCGACTCCGAGCGGATTTCGACGGAGGGTACGATGCTACTTGAGGGTGTCGATGCGATCCTGGTGCCCGGCGGTTTCGGCGAGCGCGGCATCGAGGGCAAGATTCAAACTGTCGAATACGCGCGCACCCACAAGATTCCGTACCTCGGCATTTGCTTGGGCATGCAGGTGGCGGTGATTGAGTACGCGCGCAATGTCGCGGGCCTGAAGGGTGCGCACAGCACCGAGTTCGATGCGCGCACACCGCATCCGGTGATCGCACTCATCACCGAATGGAAGACGGCGGAGGGCAAAGTTGAAACACGCAGTGCCCAGGCCGACCTCGGCGGCAGCATGCGCCTTGGTGGTTACACCTGCCGCCTGGAGCCGGGCACGCGCACCCACGCCATGTACGCCAAGGACAAAATCGTCGAACGTCACCGGCACCGCTACGAGTTTAACAACAACTACCGCGAGATTTTGCTGCAACACGGCTTGGCGATTGCCGGCCTCTCCGAGGATGGCAATCTCGTTGAAGTCGTCGAGTTGCCCGGTCACCCGTGGTTCGTGGGTGTGCAGTTTCACCCCGAGTTCACCTCCACGCCGCGCTATGGACACCCGCTGTTCACCGGCTACATTCAGGCGGCGCGCGACAATCGCGCCGCCCTCAACCCGAAACAGGCTGCCTCCCGATGAAACTCTGTGGTTTTGAAGCTGGTTTGGACAAACCGTTTTTTTTGATCGCGGGCCCGTGCGTGATCGAATCGAAAGAGATGGCGCACGACACCGCCGGGCGTCTCAAGGAAATCACTGCCAGGCTCGGCATTCCGTTTATTTATAAATCGTCGTTCGACAAGGCCAACCGCAGCTCCGGAAAGTCGTTTCGCGGTCTCGGTATGGACAACGGGCTCAAGATTCTGGAAAGCGTGCGCAAGCAAATCGGCGTGCCGGTGCTGACCGATGTGCACGACATCCCGGAGATTGGACCAGTGGCCGCGGTGGTGGACGTCTTGCAGACCCCGGCATTCCTGTGTCGCCAGACCGATTTCATCCAGGCGGTGGCCGCCTGCGGCAAACCGGTGAATATCAAGAAAGGCCAGTTCCTCGCGCCCGGCGACATGAAGAATGTCGTGGACAAGGCGAATGAAGCCGGTGGCACGGGCCGTATTATGGTGTGCGAACGCGGTGTGTCCTTTGGCTACAACAACCTGGTGTCCGACATGCGTTCGCTCGCCATCATGCGCGAGACCGGCTGCCCGGTGGTGTTCGACGCCACCCACTCGGTGCAGTTGCCGGGCGGGCAGGGCACGAAAAGTGGTGGACAGCGCGAGTTCGTGCCGGTGCTGGCGCGCGCCGCCATGGCCACGGGTATTTCCGGTATTTTCATGGAGACCCATCCGAATCCGGAGAAGGCATTGTCCGACGGTCCCAACGCCTGGCCGCTTGATCGTATGGCCGCATTACTGGCCACGCTCCAAGAATTGGATGCAGCCGTCAAGCGCCAGGGTTTTGCCGAAATGGAATTGATGTCAAAGTAAACAACCCAACGCAAAGACGCGAAGGCGCAAAGAACAGCGAAACCGGTTTTTAATAATAACTTCTTAGCGTCTTTGCGCCTTCGCGTTGAGTTTCTTCCTATCCCAGCCAGAATAAACCATGCCAACTATTGCCGATATTCATGCCCGCGAAATCCTCGATTCACGCGGCAATCCCACTGTAGAAGCCGACGTTATCCTCAAGAGCGGCGCGCGCGGCCGCGCCGCCGTGCCATCCGGCGCCTCGACCGGCGCGCGTGAGGCCATCGAACTGCGCGACAACGAGCCGAAGCGTTATCTCGGCAAGGGCGTGCGTCTGGCCTGTGCCAATGTGAATGGCGAAATCAGGAATGCGCTGCTGGGCAAGGATGCGCGCGAGCAAGGCATGATCGACAAAACCCTGAACGACCTCGATGGGACGCCCAGCAAGAACCGGCTGGGCGCCAACGCCTTGCTGGCCGTGTCGCTGGCCACGGCCCGCGCCGCCGCCGTCGGCGCACAGCTACCTCTGTATCGTTATCTCAACGGCCTCGCCGGCGGCGTGGCCATGCAGATGCCGGTACCGATGATGAATATCATCAACGGCGGTGCGCACGCCAACAACAACATCGACTTCCAGGAGTTCATGATCCTGCCAGTGGGCGCGCCGAGTTTTTCTGAAGGCTTGCGTGCCGGCGTGGAAGTATTTCACGCCTTGAAGAAAGTGTTGCATGGCATGAATCTCAACACGGCGGTCGGCGACGAAGGCGGTTTCGCGCCCGACCTGAGATCGAATGAAGAGGCACTGCAGGTAATCTTGCAGGGCATTGAAAAGGCCGGCTACAGGCCGGGCGTCGATGTCGCACTGGGCATGGACGTGGCCAGCTCCGAGTTCAACCGGAACGGAAAATACGAACTTGAGTCGGACGGGTCGAGTCTGACGGCTGAGCAATTTACCGATCAGCTTGCCGCCTGGGTCACCCAGTACCCCATCATCACCATCGAAGATGGTTGCGGCGAAAACGACTGGGCCGGCTGGGCAATGCTCACCAACAAGCTTGGCAAGAAGATCCAGATCGTGGGCGACGATTTGTTTGTGACCAACACCGCGATTCTGGCCGAAGGCATCAGGAAAGGCATCGCCAATTCCATTCTCATCAAGGTCAATCAAATCGGCACGCTATCCGAAACCCTCGCCGCCATCGTCATGGCGCGCAAGGCCGGCTACACGGCGGTAATCTCGCACCGCTCCGGCGAGACCGAGGACACCTTCATTGCCGATCTCGCCGTGGCCACCGGCACCGGACAGATCAAAACCGGCTCGCTGTCGCGCTCCGACCGTGTAGCCAAGTACAACCAGTTACTGCGTATCGAGGAAGAGCTGGGCGCGGCTGCTGTCTACCCGGGCCGCAGGGCGTTCAAGATGCTGTGATGGGAAAGGCGAACAACGGGTTGCGCTGGCCTTAATCACCGGATGAACCTCCCCCGAATAAAGTGCGGTAGCGGGTAGCCCGCATGAAGCGACAGCGAAATGCGGAAAACGTTTGATGCCGGCGTCGATCCCCGGATTCCGCTATGCTCCATCCGGGCTACACAATTGTTCCACTTCGGCAACGCCTCGTACTCGATGACTGCATGGGGTAGTTTCCGGGCATGAAGATCATTCTCTATATTCTCCTCGGCATCCTGATCGGTCTGCAATATCCGCTTTGGCTGGGCGATGGCGGGCTGCTGGCGCTGTGGAAGCTCAAGCATGAGATCACGGTACAGAGGAGCGAGAATGCGCGCCTCAGGGAACGCAGCCTGGCACTCGAGGCCGAGGTGCGCGATCTCAAGCAGGGTTACGAGGCATTGGAGGAACGCGCGCGCGCTGAACTTGGCATGGTGCGCCGTGGTGAAACGCTGTTTCAGATTATCGAACGCCCGGACGGGAGCGCGCGCTGAGCTTCAGACGCGGTGCTCGATCCACCAGAGCAGAGCCACGAATACAAAGAAGAAGAACTCCGCCACGGTAATCAGATAAATCAGCCAGGTGATACGCCGCACCGAAGGTTTCATCGGTACCCACAGCCGGCGCATATACCAGCGCCACGGCGCGATCCAGCCCCAGCGTTTGTGGCGGCGCAGATAATCGGAAATGGCCTGGCCCCAGGCTGGCAGGCTCTTGTCCACCTCATCGAGTCGCTGCGCACGCTCCGCCGCCGGCAACTGGCTGTAGTCGTCGGTGATGGTGAGGCTCGAACCGCGTTCCGTGGCATTCAGTTCAAAGCGCGTGGCGGCCTTGATACCACGCGCGTAGCGAACATGGAAGACGCTGTCCGACTCCGGCACCAGCGTGAGGTCAAGACTGAAATCGCGATCGTTACTCAGGTTACGGAATTCAGTGTGGACCTGCCCCGGCACGGTCTCTTTCCAGACGCGGAATTCGAGATACGGGTTGATGCGATACAGCCGCTCCAGGTCGCGACAGAAGTCGTGCAGCGCTTTGGGGCGAAATGTAGTCTGGATGGTGGCCCAGGCTTTGTCTTCGGTCGGGCTGGGTGGCGGTGTAGCGGTCATTTTGGGTGCGGAACGATCAGCAGGGGCACGCGCAGGGCGCGCACTAATTTTTCAGTATCCATGCGCGAACGCAGACCAGTCTCGCCACGTGGGCGCGGCGAACCCATTACCACCATGTTCACGCCAGCACGCGTGGCGCGCTCGATCAGGCAGTCCGTGGGCTTTCCCAGCACCATGTCGGGGCGGTAGCGGACACGGTGTTTGGCCGCCAGCCTTTGCAGGCGCCGAATGTGGGCGCGCACTTCGTCTTCCAGCTGATTTTCAACGTAGCGCCCATAGGTTTCCTGGGTCATGGCGTTGTTCAGCCAGTCGTCGCCCATCATGCCTTTCCAGAAGTCCGGCACCACGATCAGGTGATGCAGTGTGCCACCTGATGGGCACAGGGCCAACGCCGCCTTCTCCGCAGCGCGCGCACCGGCGGTGCCATGGCTGGCGAGCAGGATATGGCGGGTTTTGAGCATTCGTTGCAACCTTCAAAGAAAACCCGGTGGGGCGCAGTGCGCACCACCGGGTGTAGTAGATAAAACTTTGACTGTTATGTGACGCGTGTTACTTGACGAACAAGTATACCAGCAAGGCGATCGCCAGCGAGATGAGCAGTGCCGTAAAGTCTTCGGCACGATCGTTCTTGAAGACGGTCAGCGCCGTACCGCGGTCGAATTTTTCTTTCATGGTTTCGTCCTCTCGTAAGCGTTAGATGGTTTCGGACACGAACATCAGGACCACGATCAGCGCACCAACCGCTTTGACCGTGCCCACGACCGTGCCGATGATCAACGGCTGGCCACCGGCCTGCTTGATCGACGCCATGGTGATCTGCATACCGAGACCGACCAGACCGAAGGTGAAGAACCAGGCAATGAGATCACGGAACATCGCGATTTTCGGGGCGGTGTGATAGACGGCTTCGTGCCCCTTCTTCAGTACCTCATTGCCTTCCTTCGACAGGGCCTTGGAGTTGGCCAGACCACGCAGCGTGGCATCATCGTCGATCGACATTACTTTCTTGTTCTCGATCAGGCGGGCGAGTGCGGCCTTCTGGTCTTCACGCATGACCTTGTCCGACTCGGCCTGCAGGGTGGCGATCTGATCATCCTTCAACAGCTTGCTGTGCACCTTGCCTTCCTTGTCAGTCTTGACCAGCTTGGCTTCGCTGTTGTCGAAGAACTTGCCTACATAGTGCTGGGCCGGCGCAAACACGCCAGTGGAGGACAGCGCGAACATCAGGATGAAACCCAGCACGAACAACGGGAACTTGCCAATGATCACTTCCCCGAGCTTGACCTTGAGGCCGGTCTGCTCGCGCTTCACGTACCAGACCGCCAGCCACAGCACGATAATCGGCAGGAACAGCACGCGTGTGATGTTGAAGATCTCGGCGACCTTGAGGGTCTCGATGCCATCCGGCTGGAAGGCCAGTGCGGCACCCGCCACCTGCGCGGAGTTCAGAATGCCGGTACCGGCCCAGGCGCCGAACTGCACCGGGCCCATGCCCATCGCCTTGCCGACGATCGGGAAGATGAACATCATCAAGATGCCCCACAGCAGGATGGTGCCGATGGTGTAGGCGATTTCAGAAGACTTCGCCTGCACTACCGGGGCCGCCGCGACCGTGGCGGACACGCCGCACACGCCCAGACCGGCCGCCAACACACCGCCCATGGAATTGGAGATTTTGCGACGCCCTCCCATCCACAGCACCAGGCCGACTGAACCCAGCACGAAGAAACCGATCAGCACCACCGACAGCTTGCCGAGCTGCGCCAGCTCACCGAGGCTGTACAGAGCGCCGAGCAGGATGACGCCGGTCTTGAGACCGAGACGCGACAGACGCACACCGTTCTGCGCCCAGTCAGGAATCTTGAATACGTTCACCACGATGATGCCGGCGATGATACCCATCACCACATAGTTCAGGTTCAAGACACTATGGATGTCAAAGCCGAGAGACGGCTTGAGTTCTTTGCCCCACACACCCATCAGTGGATCAAGGCCCCACTTCACCACGAACGCGATCAGCATGATGAACGTGACGCCAGCGATGGTGGACAGGTAATAGTCAGCCTGGCCCTGCTTCGGGCTGACGAGCAGCTGCCACAGACCGATGACAATTGCGATTCCGCCGAAGGCGTAACCGAGCGTGGTCATCTCGCCCGTGAGCTTGCTGGTGTGGAGAAATTTGATAAGCGGTTCCATCGCGCCGGTCGACACCATGTAGGCGTAGGCGGCCATGATGACGCCCAGGATAAGCGTCCATGGGGTTTTCTTTGTGTAGATCATCGCAGTGAATCCTCCGGGTTATGTTGACGGATAAACACGCATGAACACGGAGGAGTAACCTCGGCGCATATGTGTATCGTTTATTTCTTATATACTTATGTAGACCTCATAACGACCGGGGCATTCAAGCACAGCATTCCATCTGCTGACAAGAGTTGTCTTTACCTGAACGGTGACGTGTCGATGAGGCGCGGATCGGGTACACGGGAACGGCATCTATATATAAATCTCTGACGGTCAGATGGTGAATGAGGCTTCATTCACTGTAGGGCAGGTCATGGATAGTCAGGCGCGGGCCCGCGTTGTTCGTCAGATGCAATGTTCCCGCCGCGCGGCTGCTCAAGTGCACGACCGCCAGCAAGTCATATCCGCCGTCCGGTGACAGCTGAGCGTCCAGTACGCTGCCGGTGCTCTGGCCCGGGAGATCAGAGGCGAACACCGGCGTGCCCGGCAGCGGTGGCTCCGTGGTCACCACATGGGCGCGCAACATGCGCTGCTTGAGGCGCCCGAGGTAGTGCAGGCGCGCCACGATTTCCTGCCCCGGATAGCATCCTTTGGTGAAACTCACGCCACCCACCAGATCGAGGTTTGTCATCTGCGGCACAAATTCCTCAACCGTGCCGGGCAAGATGTTGGGGATGCCCGCCATGATGTCGAGCCATGCCCAGGCGGCGACGCTCACCGGTGTGGTTTGGGTGACGAATTGTGGCCACAGCGCCAGCAGCCGCTCCGGTGCGGCGAGCAGCTCAAAGCGTGCATATGGCCCTGGCAGGCGCAGAATAGTTACGCCGTTTACGCTGAGGCAGTCATCCGCGGCGGCGGGCGCATCACCTAGCACTGCAATGACCATGGGTTGCACGTTGGGTCCGGATAGCCCGACCCGCAACAACTCGGTGTCGGCCAGGTCGATCTTTACCTTGGCGCGCATCACAAACATGCGTAGACGTTCGAGTGTCGCCTCCGCCAGAGTGCCGGGAAGTTGTAAACAGTAGGCTTCACCGATCCGGAAGATGCGCAGAATCGCGAGCATGCGTCCTTTGGGATTGCAGTAGGCGCTTAGCTGCGAACGGGTTTCGTTTACCTGGCGAATGTCGTTGCTGAACTGGCTTTGCAGAAAACTTTGCGCGTCTTCGCCGTGCGCGCGCAGAATCGAAAGCGGCGACAACTCCACGAGCACATCGCCCCGCGCCGTGGCGCGCAACTCGCGTTCAGGGTTGCCGAAATGGCGGACATGGCCGGCCTCAAACACGGCGCCGTGGTGTTCGAGCAGGGTACGCCATTCCGGGTTCATGGCCGGGGAGCTTGCCGCAGGCTGCATGGGTGCATACTCTCCTGATATGGCTACCAAGTATACCGTGGCCGGTGGGCTCCAAGAGGAGCGGTATATTTTAGTTGCTGCGATGGACCCTAGGATGGCTGAAGCGCAGCGCGACCCATCCCTACATAAGGAGATGCCGGTAACGATTTCCTTAAAATACTTTAGAATATTTGGCCATCCGGTATGGTCATGGAGCGCACTACGCAGTAACCATGTGAATGAGGGCAGGGAAGGCATGGCGGGAAGAAAAAATAATCAACGACCGGTGTACCTGAATCTCCTGCGCATTCACCTGCCGGTGGGCGCTGTGGTTTCGATTCTGCACCGCGTCACGGGCGTGCTGCTGGTGGTATCGTTACCATTTTCGCTTTTGCTTTTGCAGCGGTCGCTGGCCAGTGCCGAAGACTATGGGCGCGTGACTGCACTGCTGCACAGCCTGCCGGCGCGCATCCTTCTCTTAGTTTTGCTGGTCACACTCGCCCATCACTTTTTTGCCGGCGTGCGCCATTTATTTCTCGATCTCGATATCGGTATCAGCCGCAACGGCGGCAAGCGTGGTGCATGGCTGGTGCTGGCCGCTGTTGCGACGGCCGGGGCCATCGCCGCCGGGTGCCTGTTCCTGTGAACCTGCGCCGCCAGGGCAGCGCGCACCGTGGTCTCGGGGAGTGGCTCATTCAGCGTATGAGCGCGCTCTATCTGGCGGGTTTTTTATTGTGGCTGGTTCTGGTTCCCGGCTTTTCACCGCCTGCGGATTACGTCGCCTGGAAGGCCTGGTTTGGCGGTAGTGCGGTACGGCTCGCCTTTGCGTTGTTCTTCTTGGCTGTGCTGGTACATGTCTGGGTGGGTCTGCGCAGCGTGTTCCTCGATTATCTGAAGCCCTTATGGCTGCGCCTTGCCGCTCAATTGCTGACCGTTGCGGGCTTGCTGGTACTCACCTTCTGGGCCGCACAGATTCTTTTGCTTGAGGCGGGACGCTGAATGGCCATCGCACGACGTAAATTCGATTGTCTGGTGATCGGCGCGGGCGGCGGCGGCTTGCGCGCGGCGCTGCAACTGGCGGAAGGCGACGCGCATGTCGCAGTGGTTTCAAAAGTATTTCCGACCCGTTCCCACACCGTCGCTGCGCAAGGTGGCATGAACGCCGCGCTTGGCAACGTGCTCCCGGACCATTGGCACTGGCACATGTACGACACCATCAAGGGCGGCGACTACCTGGCAGATCAGGATGCCGTCGAGTACATGTGCCGCGCCGCGCCGCGTCTGGTGATTGAGCTGGAGCACTACGGTGTGCCGTTCACACGCCTCGACAACGGCCGCATTTACCAGCGGCCGTTCGGTGGCCAGAGCCAGGATTTCGGCGGCGCGCAGGCGGCGCGCACCTGTCCGGCGGCCGATCGCACCGGGCACGCGATTCTGCATACCCTTTACCAGCAGAACATCAAGGCGCGCACCCATTTCTTCGACGAGTTTTTTGTTATCGATTTACTGCGCGACGCCGAGGGCTATGTGCTCGGCGCGCTGGTACTGGAAATCGAAACCGGTGAGCCGCTGGTGATTGAGGCCAAGACCACGCTCATCGCCACCGGCGGCGCGGCGCGCATGTACCGCACCTCGACCAACGCCATGATCAATACCGGCGACGGCATGGCCATGGCGCTGCGCGCCGGCATCCCGCTGCAAGACATGGAGTTTGTGCAATTCCATCCGACCGGTATCGCCGGCCTCGGTGTGTTGATCAGCGAAGGCGCGCGCGGGGAGGGCGGGTATCTGGTGAACAGCCAAGGCGAGCGCTTCATGGAACGCTATGCACCCAATGCGAAAGATCTGGCCAGCCGCGACATTGTGTCGCGCGCCATCGAGATCGAGATGCGCGAGGGACGCGGCTGCGGGCCGGATAAAGACTACATCCACCTCAAGCTGGATCAGCTGGGCGCGGACCTGATCAAGAGCAAGCTGCCCGGAATCCGCGAGCTGGCCATGCGCTTCGCGCACGTCGATCCAATCGAGCAACCGATCCCGGTGCACCCGACCGCGCACTACACCATGGGCGGCATTCCCACCAATCGCTTCGGGCAAGTGGTGGTGCCGGTGCAGCACGGCCCGGAAGAGCCGGTGCCGGGGCTGTACGCAGTCGGTGAATGCGCCTGTGTGTCCATCCACGGCGCCAACCGTCTCGGCGGCAACTCGCTGCTCGACATCGTGGTATTCGGGCGCGCGGCCGGCAACCACATCCTCGAATACTTAAAAGAAAACCGCTACCGCCGGTCGCTGCCGGAAGCGGCGATTGAACCGGCCCTGCGCAACCTGACACGCTGGGATTTGCCCGGCGACGGCGAATCGGTGGATGTTCTGGGCGAAGAGCTGCGCCGCACCATGGAACAACACTGTGGTGTGTTCCGCACCCAGGAAGTGCTCGACCAGGGCATCGCCAAGGTATTAAAGCTGCGTGAGCGTCTGCAGCACGCACGTCTCAAGGACCACAGCAAGGTGTTCAACACCGCGCGCATCGAGGCCCTGGAACTGGAAAACCTGATGGAGGTCGCGCTGGCCACCATTGTGTCGGCCGGCGCGCGCCACGAGAGCCGCGGCGCGCATTCGCGCGTGGATCATCCGCAGCGCAACGATTTACAATGGCTCAAACACACTCTCTACAACCGCGACGGTCAGCGCCTGGATTACAAACCGGTGCGCATGAAGCCACTCACGGTGGAATCGTTTCCACCCAAGAAACGGGTGTACTGAAGAGACCCATGAAATTCTCTATCTACCGTTACAATCCGGAGACCAACAGCCACCCGGGCATGCGCGATTACGAGCTGCCGGATGACAGCGGCGCGGTCATGTTACTGGATGCGCTTCTGTTGCTTAAGCGCCAGGATGATTCTTTGAGTTTCCGCCGTTCCTGTCGGGAAGGTGTGTGCGGGTCGGATGGCATGAACATTAATGGCCGCAATGGCCTGGCCTGCATCCTGCCGCTCGCGGAGTTGAAACAACCAATTACGCTGCGGCCCTTGCCCGGCTTGCCGGTGATCCGCGATCTGATTGTCGATCTCACCCAGTTTTACAATCAATACCGCACGGTGAAACCGTGGCTGATTAATCACGACCCCGAGCCGGAGATCGAGCGTCTGCAATCGCCGGAAGAGCGCGCGCGCCTCGACGGCCTGTACGAGTGCATTCTGTGCGGGTGTTGCACTTCTGCCTGCCCTTCGTTCTGGTGGAACCCGGACACTTTTCTCGGGCCGGCAGCGCTATTGCAAGCCGCTCGCTTTCTGGACGACAGCCGCGATCAGGCGGCCGGTGAGCGCCTGGACGACCTCGAAGACCCCTATCGTCTGTTCCGCTGCCATACCATCATGAACTGCACGGACGTGTGCCCCAAGGGACTCAACCCGGCACTGGCGATTGGCCACATTCGCCAGAAGTTGCTCAAGCGCGTGCTGTGAGTCACCCGGAAGCCGAAGTCGTACGACGCTTGCGCTGGCAGTGCCGGCGCGGATTACTCGAACTCGATATTCTGTTCGTACGTTTTCTTGACGAGCGCTATGCGACGCTGAGTGCAGCGGAGCGGCTAAGTTTTCATTGCCTGCTCGAACAGCCGGATCAAACGCTGCTTGCCTGGTTTCAGGGCCAGCAAGAGCCGCCTTCTGACTTAAAGATAATTATCGATAAAGTTACCCAATAAATTGATTCTAAACATAAAAAAATCATTACTGTTCATGGCAATCGTGCTCGGCGCTCATAGCGGCGCGCTGTTGCTGATTTTTGTTTTACCCATCGCGCCGTGGCAAAAATTCGGGCTCGTCGTGTTGATCGGCACGAGTCTGTGGTGGCAAGGCCGGTATGGAATAGGAGCGAGTGCCTGCGAGATCAGATTAGAAGAAGACGGTTCCTGCACCCGAACCGCCAACGGCGAGCCGCGACGCTACCGGATCGCACGCGCGAGCGCCCATGCCGGCTTCATGCGCCTGACGTTGATGCGCACGGGCGAACGAACCCACATACAACTAGTGCCGCGCGATGCCGTCGAGCCGGAAGTGTATAGAATTTTGCGTGCCCGGATCGTGCAGCGGCGTCTGCCGGTGCCCGACAAGACACCGGCTTAGGCACCGGCGGAATGCTCTGGTGTGAGCACGGTGTCACGTGCTTCGGATGAAAAAGGGATAGCGTCTCATTTAATTAACTTAGATTTCTATGAGCAGCATCGACACCATTTTGCAGCGAGCCGATATGGAGATTTCAAGGACTCCGCAAGAACTCTGTGACTGGGTGAATTCGAAAACATCTGCGCTATCCGAAACCGATGAAGGAAAGCGCTATGCTCGCTCCGGAGCGCTGCTGCCGAAAAAGCTCTGGGAGGAAATCCGCCCATTAGGTCTTTTTGCGCTACGCCTTTATGGTCAGGAAGGCGGCGTTAAATGCACACCAAACCTAACTAACGACAACTACGATGGAAAAATCGATTTTGACGATGCATCCATCCCTTCGATCTACGTCGAGGTCACCTATGCAAAAGACGGCTACGATGAACGTTTGCGACTAGAAGTTCTGACTGCGAAGGGCTCAGTGAATGCTTTGGGGAGAATATCAAAATCTGGAACCAAGGCATCTGGTCGCCGAACTGTAGAGGTTGAGAATGAGGCTGTAAAACACGAAGAAACGCGGAGTAAGGCGCTGAAAATCTTGAAGGAGAGAATCCTTAGCAAAAGTGGAAAGACATACGGGCCGAATCACGTACTCGTTGTCGTTGTAGATGACTATCTACCGTTCCGAACCGAGGATGATCGAGCGGTATTGGTGGAGTTCGCAAAACCAATCGCTGAAGGTATCAAGCTGGATTTTAGGCAAGTGTTTTTGCTGGGCTCTACTGGAAACTACTTGTCATGTGTTTATGGAGATGTCTAACTTTATGCTTGCAGCCGACCGGCTGAACCGGTGGCTGAAGCAAGTGCTGAGGCTGTAGAAAAATACCCTAGAAAGGAACTGACATGGGTTGGTTTAGCAGAGATAAGAAATCTTCACCGGGGTTTGAAAACAAGCCGGTGGAGATGACTACTGAGGAGACGATCCGGAAGCTTCTTACGGATGGCGAAGCTGCCAAAAAGCTCGTGAGTGACTATGGCAGCGTGCTAGAAATCACTTCCAATATGATGTACGGAGCGCCGCAGTCATTGTTGCCTCGACCTAAGGGGGAGATCAAGCAGGCGATCAAGATGTACCTCCTTTACCTGCATGTAACAGAAACGCTTGACGAGAAATGGTTCAATTTGCTTGAAGTTGGCTACGCTCAGTTATCCTCATTTCTAGATGATGCTGATGCGAAAGTTGCCGTTGCCGCTCAGGCCGACTTCAATGCTGCAAATGCTGCTGGTGCTGTCTTTCGTGATGCCCCCAATCCCGAAGACCGAAAACGGGCAGGACTTCGAATGGTTTCTCTAATGGCTTCTCCAAACTATTCAGCGGCAGTTGAGAGATTTGCAAAGTCTAATGAGGAATATGACGCTCTTTCCGAAGAGTTCAACACAGTAGCGACCAAACTAGGCATTCAATTTGCCAAGACGCCCGGTCAGTCCGGTAGGTTGGGCTGAATGAAATGAAGCCCAACAGCGCAGGCAATGGGTGACGGGGTGTGTGGTTACGGTGAGTGGTGAAACGTTGGGCTTCGCAGGCTCAGCGCCAACCTACCGGCGGCATTATTTCTTGAAGTCGGAGTTCAGAAGCTGCGGAGATATTTCCAACCGTGTTAGGTGCCGGCAGAATGCTCCGGTGTCAGCACGGTGTCACGTATTTCAGGAGAAGGCTGCGGATAGTCGCGCGAGTAGTGCAGGCCGCGTGACTCACGGCGTTCCTGCGCGCTACGGATAATAAGCTCGGCGACCTGCACCAGGTTGCGCAACTCGATCAAGTCGCTGTTGATACGGAAATTTCTGTAGTAGTCGTGGATTTCCTCGCGCAGCAGTTTCACCCGGTGTTGCGCGCGTTCCAGGCGCTTGTTGGTGCGCACAATGCCGACGTAGTCCCACATGAAGTGGCGCAGTTCATCCCAGTTGTGCGACACCACCACCAGTTCGTCGGCATCGGACACGCGGCTTTCGTCCCACGGCGGCAGGTCGGTCGCGGCCGCTGGCGCGTGCGGCAACTGCGCGCGGATGTCTTCCGCCGCGGCGGCGGCATACACCGCACACTCCAGCAACGAATTGCTCGCCAGGCGGTTGGCGCCGTGCAGGCCGGTGAAGGTGCATTCGCCGGCCGCATACAGACCGGGGAGGTCGGTGCGCGCCTGCATGTCAATCATGATGCCGCCGCAGGTGTAATGCGCGGCCGGCACCACCGGGATCGGCTGGCGCGTGATGTCGATGCCATATTCCTTGCAACGCGCGGCGATGGTCGGGAAGTGTGCGCGCACGAAATCGGCCGGCTTGTGGCTGATGTCGAGGTACACGCAATCGAGGCCGCGCCGTTTCATTTCGTAGTCGATGGCGCGCGCCACGATGTCGCGCGACGCCAGTTCGCCACGCGCGTCGTGCTCGTGCATGAACGGCGTGCCATCCGGCAGCAACAGACGCCCGCCCTCGCCGCGCACCGCCTCGCTGATCAAAAAGGTGCGCGCCTGCGGGTGGTATAGGCAGGTGGGATGGAATTGCACGAATTCCATATTCGCCACCCGGCAGCCGGCGCGCCAGGCCATGGCGATGCCGTCGCCGGTCGAGGTGTCCGGGTTGCTGGTATAGAGATAAACCTTGGATGCGCCGCCGGTGGCGAGCACCGTAAAGCGGCTGCTGAGGACTTCGACATTCCCGGTTTGCTTGTTGAGGGCATACACGCCCAGGCAACGGTTATCACCATCGCGGCCGAGTTTGCGGCACGTAATCAGGTCAACGGCGATAGTGTGTTCCAGGACCCGGATGTTCGGGTGGGCGCGCACGCGCGCGGCGAGCGTGGTCTCGATGGCCTTGCCGCTGGCATCCGCGGCGTGGATGACGCGCCGCTGGCTGTGACCGCCTTCGCGGGTCAGGTGATAGTGCTGTTTCCCGTCCGGCCCGGCTTCGCGCGTGAAGCTCACCCCTTGGTCGATCAGCCAGTGGATTGCCGCTGGCCCGTGACCCACGGTAAATTCCACCACATCGTGGTGACACAGTCCGCCGCCGGCCCTGAGCGTGTCCTCAATGTGGGATTCAAACGAATCCCCGTCATTCAGCACCGCCGCCACGCCCCCCTGGGCGTAGAGGCTGGAACTCTGCTTGAGATCGGCCTTGGCCAGGATCGTCACCCGGGCGCTGTCGGCCAGCCGCAGGGCGATGCTCAAGCCCGTGAGGCCGCTGCCTACTATCAAAATATCTGTCGTGTCGGCGTTGCTCATGGCCAGCAGGATGGCGGCGGTGAATTTTGAGGTATCATCTCGTCACTTAAAACTTGTCTGTTTGGACATTCATCGATAACTATAACCTAAGGCCAAATGCGGCAGGGCGAACTTTATTTTCCCGCCGTGGTCTTTAATACCGGGTGACGCGCGGCGTTGCCGGGCAAGGCAAGGGGAAGGGCCCGGATGGTCGGCGAGCGTGGTATCGATCAACAATTAGTGCTGCGGGTTCAGAAGGGCGACAAAGCTGCCTTCGACCTGTTGGTGCGAAAGTACCAGCACCGCATTGCAAAACTGGTGTCACGCTATGTGCGCGACCGGGCCGAGGTCGATGACGTGACCCAGGAGGCCTTTATCAAGGCCTGGCGAGCGATCAAGGGTTTTCGCGGCGAGAGCGCCTTTTATACCTGGCTCTACCGCATTGCGATTAACACGGCCAAGAATTATCTCGTGTCATTGGGCCGCCGGCCGCTGAGCGCGGACATGGAAGCGGAAGAGGCGGAATCAAGCGCGGCGGTCAACATCAACCTGCGCGATGTCGCCACCCCGGAGCGCCACCTACTGGCGGATGAAATTGCCCGCACGGTGGAACGCTCGCTGGCGGCGTTGCCCGAAGACCTGCGCAGCGCCATTACGCTGCGCGAGATCGATGGATTGAGTTACGAGGAGATCGCCGATGTCATGGATTGTCCGATCGGTACCGTGCGGTCGCGCATCTTTCGGGCGCGCGAAGCCATCGACAAGGAGTTGCAGCCGCTTCTCGCAAACTAGAATGGCTATTTTTGTGCAGGCATGCTTTCTCTAAAAGCGTCCATCTACTGTAATATTTCTTAGCAGGATCGAATTTCACATGAAAGAAAAAATTTCGGCTTTACTGGACGGCGAAGTCAACGACCTGGAACACGAGCGCGCCCTGCGCGCGCTCGGCAGCGACCCGGCACTCGGCGCTGTGTGGGAACGCTATCACCTGGCCGGTACCGCCATCCGCCGCGAGCTTGAGATCATGGTGAGCCCGGGTCTCGCGGATCGTATCCAGGAACGCCTGCGCAACGAAACCCGGGGGCATGCCTGGGTCGGGGATTTTCTCAGCTCGCGAAATGTGCTGAAGCTGGGCGCCGGTTTCGCCATCGCCGCCTCGGTCGCCGCCGTCGCCATTCTTAATCTTCCACCTATACTGAGCCCGGCCGACGCACCGCTGGCCAAACGTTCCCCCGACACGGCTGTAGCGGATGCCCGGCAAGCGGAGCCGGCGCAGCAGAATGCCCTGAGTCCCTATCTCATGCAGCATGGCGAGTTCACACCGGCCGCCGGCATGAATGGCATGCTGTCGTACGTGCGTGTGGTGGGGCGCAACACTACTACGACAAATAACGCGAACGCCGAATGAGCCGCGTCACCTTTTGCCGCCTGACCCTCCCGATACTGCTGAGTGTTGCAGTCCCGCTGGCACAGGCTGCCGACCCGCAGGCATTGCTGATGCGCATGCAGCAGGCCGCCGGCAGTCTCGACTACGATGGTACCTTTGTTTTTCAGCACGGCGACCAGATCGAGAGCCTGCGCATCATTCACAAGGCCAGCGAAGGCGTTATGCGCGAACGCCTGGTGTCGCTCAACGGTACGCCGCGCGAAATTATCCGCACCGGCAACGAGGTACGCTGTTATCTGCCGGACGAGAACGCGGTGCTGATCGAACACCGGCGCACCGACAACCGCAATTTTCCGGCGCTGTTGCCCGACTCGTTGTCTGTACTCAATAAAAATTATCGGGTAGGCAACAGCGTGAGCGGAAGGGTGGCCGGACGCAGTGCCCAGTCGGTGACGATCACGCCGCGCGATGCCTATCGTTATGGTTATCATCTGTGGGCCGACAGGGCCACCGGCCTGTTGCTCAAGGCCGGCCTGATCGACGCACACGGTAAAGTAATAGAGCAATACATGTTCACGCAGGTGTCGATCGGTAAAGCCATCGCGGAATCCGACCTTGCTCCGCAACATTTGTCCAAGGGGGTTGTGGCACCGCGTCGCGCCGAAGAGTCGCCGGCCACTTCGAGCAGCCGCTGGGCAGCCGCGCAGTTGCCGGCCGGATTCGCGCTTGAGCGCCGCATGCAGCGAAAACTGTCGGCGCGTCAACAACCGGTTGAACATCTGGTGTACAGCGACGGCCTCGCCGTGGTTTCCGTTTTCATCGAACCAGTGGATGATGCCGTGCGCGGCGCGCTTTCCGGCCTCACCCACATGGGTGCAGTGCACGCTTTCGGCAAAGTAACGGATGGCCACCAGGTTACTGTACTGGGTGAAGCACCGGCCATGACCGTAGACATGATTGGCGCCTCGGTGGCGCCGCAACCGTGATGCAAACCTTGCATCGTGCACCGCTGGCTGTGGCAACGTGGCTCTGGCTGCTCAGCCTGGTTCTGCCGGCACAGGCCGCAGGCCTGGGTGCGCTGCCCGATTTTATTGCGCTTGTGGAAAGCAACGGGCCGGCAGTAGTCAACATCAGCACCACGCAGGCGTTAAAGCAGCCGGCCCCGCCGGGCAGCGGCGAGCAAACGGAAATCCCGGAAGGCGACAGCTTCAATGATCTTCTGCACCGCTATTTTGGTGAAGACGAAGCCGCACCGGAATCTTTCGACAATAAATCGCTTGGTTCCGGCTTCATTATTTCCCCGGACGGTTATCTCCTCACCTGCGCACACGTGGTGGAGAACGCCAGCGAGATTCTGGTGCGTCTCACCGACCGGCGCGAATTCACCGCCAGGATCATCGGCGTTGACCGGCGCAGCGACGTGGCGTTGCTCAAGATCAATGCCGCCAATCTGCCGCAGGTGAAAATTGGCGACCCGGAAAAGGTGCGCGTTGGCGAGTGGGTACTGGCAATCGGCTCGCCTTTCGGTTTTGAAAACTCCGCTACCGCCGGCATCGTCTCGGCCAAGGGTCGAAACCTGCCGCGCGAGAACTATGTGCCGTTCATTCAAACCGACGTGGCCATCAACCCCGGTAATTCCGGCGGACCGCTGTTCAATTTGCGCGGTGAAGTCATCGGTATCAACTCACAGATTTACAGCCGCACCGGCGGCTTCATGGGCCTGTCGTTCGCCGTGCCGATCGATATCGTCATGCAGGTGACAAAACAACTGAAGCAAGGCGGGCGCGTGCAACGTGGCTGGATCGGCGTGACCATTCAGGATGTCACGCGTGAGCTGGCGGAGTCGTTTGGCATGAAGCGTCCCTATGGTGCGCTGATCGCGGATGTGTTGCCGGACGGCCCGGCCGCCAAATCGGGCTTGAGCGTGGGCGACGTGGTGGTCGGATACGACGGTCATCGAATCAACGTCTCCGCCGATTTGCCGCCACACGTTGGCCAGACGCCGCCCGGGTCGCGTGCCAGCCTCGAAATCATCCGTGCTGGAAAAACGCAAACGCTCGCGATCACGATTGCCGAGTTACCGGACGAGGCCAGTGAGCCACGTCCCGCCGTTGCACCCGGGCCGCAACAGCCGGGCGTACTTGGGATGCAGCTCAAGGATTTGACCTCCGCACAACGCACCCAACTCGGCTTGCGCCAAGGCGTGCTGGTGGAAAAACTGGCCGAAGGACAGGCGCGCAAGGCGGGCCTGCGTCCGGGCGACGTGATCGTGGAGATGCAGGGCAAGCCGCTGTCGTCGGTCGCCGAGTTACGTGCACTGGTCCGGCAATTACCACGCAACAAAGCGGTGCCGATTCTGGTACGGCGCGGGACGGCGGCACTGTTTCTGGCGTTGCGCGTTTCAGAATAGATTGGGAACAGGCCGGGAATAAGCCGTACAAGCACGCCCGAAACCGGGTAAAATTCAGTCTGTTCAATTCTTCTATTCGCCGTTCTCCGCTTGAGCACATGACTTTCTTCCTTTTGAACGGCGCGGGTCGGGCGGCATGAGTGGCTGGGACCCGCAGCGCATTCGAAATTTTTCCATTATCGCGCACATCGATCACGGCAAGTCGACGCTCGCCGACCGCTTCATCCAGTTCTGTGGCGGTCTCGCGGAGCGCGAGATGCAGGCGCAGGTGCTCGATTCAATGGACATCGAGCGCGAGCGTGGCATCACCATCAAGGCGCAGACCGTGGCGCTCGACTACAAGGCGAAGAATGGTCAGGCCTATCGCCTGAACCTGATCGACACACCGGGGCACGTCGACTTTTCCTACGAGGTGTCGCGTTCGCTGACCGCCTGCGAGGGCGCGCTGCTGGTGGTGGATGCCTCGCAGGGCGTGCAGGCGCAGACTGTGGCCAATTGTTACACCGCGTCTGAATTGCATCTGGTCATCATGCCGGTGCTCAACAAGATCGATCTGCCGCAGGCCGACCCGGAGCGGGTGATCAAGGAGATCGAGGACATCATCGGCATCGACGCCACCCACGCGCTCACGTGCAGCGCCAAGACCGGCGTCGGCATACCCGAGATTCTCGAAGCCATCATCGAACACATTCCGGCACCGCAGGGCGACGCCGCGGCGCCGCTGCAGGCGCTGATCATCGACTCCTGGTTCGACAATTATCTTGGCACCGTGGTGCTGGTGCGCGTCATGCAGGGCACGCTGACGCCGAAGCAGAAAATCCGGCTCATGGCCACGGGCGACGAGTTCCCGGTCGACCAGGTCGGGGTGTTTACGCCCAAGCGCACACCGACTGAATCACTGGGCGTGGGCGAGGTGGGTTTTATTATCGCCGGCATCAAAGACGTGCGCAGCGCGCGTGTCGGCGACACCGTCACGCGCGCCGACAAACCGGCCGCCAAGGCGCTGCCGGGCTTCAAGGAGATCAAGCCGCGCGTCTTCGCCGGCCTGTATCCGGTGGAGGCGAGCGACTACGAGGCCTTCCGCGACGCGCTGCAGAAACTCACGCTCAACGATGCCTCGCTGCACTACGAACCCGAGACCTCGCAGGCACTCGGTTTCGGTTATCGTTGCGGCTTCCTCGGCATGTTGCACATGGAGATCATCCAGGAGCGTCTGGAGCGCGAGTACAATCTGAATCTCATCACCACCGCGCCGACCGTTGTCTACGAAGTGCTGACCGTCAAGGGTGAAGTGCTGCAGGTGGAAAATCCGGCCAAGTTGCCGGATCCGACGCTCATTGAAGAAATCCGCGAGCCGATTATCCGCGCCAATATCCTGCTGCCGTCCGAATACATCGGGCCGGTGATCGCGCTGTGCGTGGAGAAGCGCGGCATCCAGAAGAACATGTTGTACGTCGGCCGGCAGGTGATGCTCACCTATGAAATGCCGCTGGGCGAAGTGGTGATGGATTTCTTCGACCGGCTGAAATCGGTGTCGCGCGGTTACGCCTCGCTCGATTACGACTTCCTCGAGTTCCGCCCGACCGACGTCATCAAGCTTGAAGTGCTGATAAACGGCGACCGGGTGGACGCCCTGTCCAGCATGGTGCACCGCGCCCAGGCGCAGTATCGCGGGCGCGACCTTGTCACCCGGCTGCGCGGGCTGATCCCGCGCCAGATGTTCGACGTCGCTATCCAGGCGGCCATCGGTTCGCATATTATTGCGCGTGAAACCGTGAAGGCATTGCGCAAGAACGTCATCGCCAAGTGTTACGGTGGCGATATCTCGCGCAAGCGCAAACTCCTTGAAAAACAGAAAGAAGGAAAAAAACGCATGAAGCAGGTCGGTTCGGTGGAAATTCCGCAGGAAGCATTCCTGGCGGTACTGCGTACGGATGAGAAATAGGTCATGGACTTCTCGCTCATCATGTTCATCGCACTTCTCGCAACCGGCGCCATTTGGGCCGTTGATCACGTCATTTGGGCGCCGGCGCGCGGGCGCGCGGGCGCGGCCCTGCAGAAGGCCGGCGAGATGGAAGCCGCCGTGCACAAGGCGCGCCACGAACCGCTCATTGTCGAATATGCACGAGCGTTTTTTCCGGTAATCCTGTTTGTGTTCCTGCTGCGTTCTTTTCTGGTCGAGCCGTTCCGCATCCCGTCGGGTTCGATGATGCCGGGTCTGGTGGCCGGCGATTTCATTCTGGTGAACAAGTACACCTACGGCCTGCGCCTGCCGGTGATCAACCAGAAAGCCGTGCACCTCGGCGCCCCCAAACGCGGCGACGTGCTGGTGTTCCGCTATCCAGCCGACCCGGCGGTGAACTACATCAAGCGCGTCATCGGCCTGCCCGGTGACCGCCTTGTCTACCGCGACAAGGCACTCTTCATTAACGGACAGCCCATGCCGCAGACATTGGTTGGCGACTACACCTATGCTGAATCTGGCGACCATCTGCTTTTCGCCAAACGCTTCAAGGAGCAGATCGACGGGGCGGAACACGATATTCTGCTGAGCGAAGGGGCCGGTTCCGGTACGCTGGAATTCTCCGTTCCCGCAGGGCATTATTTCGTCATGGGCGATAACCGCGACCGCAGCAACGACAGCCGTTACTGGGGCATGGTTCCGGATGCCAACGTGGTTGGCCGGGCGTTCCTGGTCTGGTTTAGCTGGGACATGGTGGCAGGCGGTGTGTCCTGGAACCGGATCGGTAACTCCATTCAGTGAATGAAATCTTTTATCGGAGGTTCACAATGCTGACTAGAACGCGACAGAACGGCATAAGTTTCTGGGGCCTGCTGGTGGTCGCAGCGGTGTCCATTTTCTTCTTGCTTATGTTCTTCAAGTTACTGCCATCGTACATCGAACACGCCAAGGTCAAGACGGCGCTTGAGGGTATCGCGCACCAGCCGGATGCCGCCACCATGGAAAAGAGTCAGATCAAGACGGCGTTCGAACGACGCTTTAACATCGACGATGTGCACGATATCGATTTGAACAAGGACCTGTTTGTCGAAAAAAAGCCGGGCATCATGACCATACGCATTACCTACGAACGACGCGTGCCGCTCGCCTACAACGTGACGGCGTTGATCGATTTCAACGACAGCGTACAGGTCAACACCCGTTGAGCCATGCTCACCTCGAACTCGCCAAACGCCTGGGATACACGTTCCATGATGCGGCACTGCTGGCACGCGCACTAACCCACCGTAGTCACAGCAGCCAAAATTACGAACGCCTTGAATTTCTGGGCGACAGCATCCTGGGCTTCGTGATTGCCGACGCACTGTACGATCGTTTTCCGCAACTCGACGAAGGCGACCTGACACGTCTGCGCGCGACGCTGGTGCGGAAAGAGACCTTGGCGCAGCTTGCGCGCGAGCTGAATCTCGGTGATTACCTCGAACTCGGCAGTGGCGAGCTCAAGAGCGGTGGCTTCGACCGCGATTCCATTCTCGCCGATACCCTGGAGGCGGTGTTCGGTGCGGTCTACAAGGACCGCGATCTGGAGGCGGCCCGCGCCGTTGTGCTGCGCCTCTATCTTCCGCTCCTCGACCGCATCGATCCGCACAGCATACGCAAGGACTCCAAAACGCGCCTGCAAGAATTCCTTCAGAATAAATCTATTGAAACACCTGTCTACAATGTACTTGAAGTCAGTGGCAAGCCTCATCAGCAGCATTTCGTAGTCGAATGCCGGGTTCCGGGTTTAAATGAAGTGATACGCGGTGAGGGCAATAGCCGCCGCCATGCCGAGCAAGCGGCGGCGGCGCGTGCCTGTGAAATACTGGATTGCGACACCGATGATTGACGAAGTGTTTCGCAGCGGGTTCGTGGTATTTATCGGCCGGCCGAACGTCGGCAAGTCCACGCTGCTTAATCGTCTCGTCGGGCAAAAGGTCAGCATCGTCTCACAGCGCGCCCAAACCACGCGCCACCGTATCCTCGGTATTCACAACGCGCCGCCGGTGCAGATCGTCTACGTGGATACACCTGGACTGCACCGCGGTGAAAGCGACAAACAGCTTAGCCGTCTCATGAACCGCGAGGCGCGCGCGAGCCTCGAGGGTGTCGACGCCGTGGTGCTGGTCATGGCCGCCGACGGCTGGACGGAGCGCGATGAACCGGCGCTCGAACTGGCGCGCCAGGCGGCCTGCCCGGTGATTCTGGCGATCAACAAGGTAGATCGCATGAAGGCCCGTGAACGCCTGCTGCCGTTGATGGAAGCGATGCAACAGCGTTACGCTTTCGCAGAAATCGTGCCGCTGTCTGCGCAAGACGGCGATAATGTGGCCGTGCTGGAAAAAATTCTGCTACGCCTGGTGCCCGAGCATCCCGCCTATTTTGACGCCGAGCAGATCACCGATCGCAGCGACCGCTTTCAGGCCGCTGAGTTTGTGCGCGAACAGGTGTTTCGCAGCTTCGGCGAAGAAATCCCGTATGCGGTGGCGGTCGAGATCACCGAGTTCCGAGAGGAGCCGAAGCATCAGCACATCGAAGCGGTCATCTGGGTAGAGAAAGAGGGCCAGAAGGCGATCCTGATCGGCAAAGGCGGCGCGAGCCTGAAAGAAATCGGCAAGCGCGCGCGCCTTGAAATGCAAAAGTCCTTCGGACGCAAGGTGTACCTCGGACTCTGGGTCAAGGTGCGCGAAGGCTGGTCGAACGATGCCCGCGCCTTGAAGAGTCTCGGCTACAACGAGGACGGCTGATGCGCGTCAGCCAGGAACCGGCCTACGTCCTGCATCATCGTGACTATGGCGAGACCAGTCTCCTGATCGAGATGTTCACCCGTCAGCATGGACGCCTGGGGTTGATCGCCAAAGGCGCTCGTCGCGCGCGCTCGCCGCTGCGTGTTGCGCTGATCCCGTTTCAACCGCTGGCCGTGAGTTTCAGCGGGCGCGGTGAGCTTCCCACGCTGAGCATCGCCGAACCAGCTGGCAGCGCCCCGGCGGTTGCCGGCGCGGCGCTCTTTTGCGGTTTGTATCTCAACGAATTACTGTTGCGCCTATTGCACCGACACGACCCGCATGAACGCTTGTTTGAAAGTTACGCGCAAGCGCTCAGCCAGTTGGGCGCGAGCCAAAACCCGGAAGCCGTGTTGCGCGTATTCGAGAAACGCCTGCTGGAAGACATCGGTTTCGGCCTGGTGCTCGACCATGACGTACACGATGGATCGCCGTTGCAACCCGAGCAACTGTATCGCTATCTCCCGGAGCGCGGGCCGATGATCGCAGCGTCCGCAAATGGCGAAGGCATCGCCATGCATGGCGCCAGCCTACTGGCGCTGGCCTGCGAATGCCTGGACGACGAGGCCGCGCTGGGCGAGGCGAAACGGCTGATGCGCGCCTTGCTGGCTCGCCAGCTCGGCGAACGCCCGCTCGGGAGCCGCGATCTCTTCCGCCCGCAGCGTATGCCGAATGCGCTAGAATAATCGTCCCGCAAAGAACCAGTAAAGGTAATCGGGCGTGATCAAGCTAGGTGTCAATATCGACCATGTAGCAACGCTGCGTCAGGCGCGCGGTACGCGCTACCCCGACCCGGTGCAGGCCGCCATCGAGGCCGAGCAGGCTGGCGCCGATGCCATCACCCTGCACCTGCGCGAGGACCGGCGCCACATTCAGGAGCGCGACGTGGATCTGCTGAAACAAATCCTGCAAACACGCATGAATCTGGAGATGGCTGTAACCGACGAGATGATCACCTATGCAGTGCGCGTGCGACCGCAGGAATGTTGTCTGGTTCCGGAGCGCCGCCAGGAGCTGACCACCGAGGGCGGGCTGGATGTGGTCACCCACGAGAAAGTAATCAGCACAGCCTGCGCGCGCCTGGCGGAGACCGGGGTGCGCGTGTCGCTGTTCATCGACGCCGAGGCCGAACAAATCGATGCCGCCGTGCGTTGTGGCGCGCCGGTGATCGAGCTTCACACTGGTCGCTATGCGGATGCCCCCGATTCCGATGAGCGCGGCGTGGAACTGGCGCGCATCGAGCTGGGCGTGCAGCAGGGTCTGGATCTTGGCCTGCAGGTGAACGCTGGTCACGGACTCAACTACCACAACGTGCAGGCGATCGCCGCTATCCCAGGTATCGCCGAACTCAACATCGGGCACGCGATCGTGGCGCGCGCGGTGTTCAGCGGATTACAGGAATCGGTGCGCGAGATGAAGCGCTTGATGCGCGAGGCAACCGCGCGGTGATCTTCGGCATCGGCACCGACATCGTGCGCGTGGCGCGCATGCAGAAAAACGTCGAGCGCTACGGCGAGAAATTTGCCGAGCGCATTCTCACGCCGGCCGAGCTGGAGGAGTACCGGCGCGAGTCACGCCCGGCGCATTTTCTCGCCAAACGCTTCGCCGCCAAGGAGGCCGCCGCCAAGGCCATGGGTACCGGGTTTCGAGACGGGCTCATGTTCCACCATATAGGCGTCGGCCACGACGCCGCCGGCAAACCAAAACTCGAGTTCACCGCCGAGGCGGCGGCATTTGTTGCGGCGCACGGCATCACCAACGTGCACGTAAGCCTGGCGGACGAGGACGATCACGCGGTCGCGTTTGTGACACTTGCGAGCGGGTAAGTTTATTTAAATGGTTACTTCTTGCGTTTCGGCAGGCTGTAGCCGGCCGGCAGCTTGCCGTACTCACCTTCGCTGAACAGAAAGCCGAGCATGTGTTGCTCGATCACCGTCATGCTCGCCGGGTCGGCAGTGCTCAAACCGTTGTCGTTGATCAAAACCGTGAGGTGCGCCAGCCAGCGGTTCCAGACTTCGCGCGACACATTCTCGTAAATACGCTGACCGAGTGTGCCGGGGTGGGGCGGAAAGTCGAGGCCTTCGGCTTCGCGCTGCAGAACATGGCAAAAGACAGTACGCGGCATGTGGGTTTCCTGTGATCGATTCCCGCGCATTGTACCGGATAGAAGCCGATTTCCAGAACCAGTGACGGCATTTCGTTGGCACATGCCGGCGCACATTGCTAGAATGCAGTTATTCAGCCAACTCCGGAGCCACCCCATGACAGCCCTTGCTCAGACCGATCGACTGGACGCCAGCGTCAAACCCATGCTGCAGATCACCCCTTCTGCGCGCGGCAAGCTTGCCGAGCTGTTGACCGAGGCCGGTGACGAGGCCTCCGCCATTCGTGTGTTCGTCTCGGGTGGCGGTTGTGGCGGCATGGCCTATGGCATGACCTACGCCGATCAGACGACCGGCTATGACCACGTCATCGAGACCCCGGAACTCAAGGTCGTGGTGGACTCTGTAGCCCTCAACTTTCTGCATGGCGCCGAGATCGATTTCACCGCCGACAGCGACAACCCGGCCTTCGTTTTCCGCAACGCCTTCCAGGCGCCAAAAGTGGGTGGCGGCGGATGTGGTAGCGGCGGTTGTGGCGGTGGGGGCTGCGGTCGCTAAACCACGCGTCCTGCTGATCGCGCCGCGCGACAGCTATCGTAGCGCGCCGTACATTGCGGCGGCGCGCAAGCTGGATGTGGATGTTCTGATTGCCTCCGAGGGCGATCACGGCCTTTCTGGCCTGGACGCGCCCGGCGTAAAAATTGATCTCAACGATGTTCCTGCCTCGCTGCGGTTGTTGCTGGCAGCGGCGCACGAGTGTGTATTCGCTGCTGTCATCGGCGTCGACGACAGCAGTGTCGAGCTGGCCGTTGCGGCCAGCATTCAATTCAATCTCCCGCACAATCCATTGTCTGCCGTGCGCTTCGCGCGACGCAAGGACTTGGCGCGCGCGCATCTTGCCAGTGCCGCCGTGACGGTACCGCGCCACTGGCGCATCGATTGCACGCAGCCGCTCGCGCACCAAATTGAAAAAATCCTGTACCCCTGTGTCGTGAAGCCGGTGGCGCTGTCGGCAAGCCGTGGAGTTATCCGCGCCGATAATCCCGAACAACTTCTACAAGCCATCGCGCGCATACGCGCCATGCTGGCCACCGAGCCGCCGGGCGACGAGCGCGACAGCCTGCTCATCGAAGAATTTATTCCGGGTGCGGAAGTTGCCATCGAAGGCCTGCTAACCGGCGGACAACTTGACGTGTTGGCGATCTTCGACAAACCGGAGCCGTTGGATGGCCCCTTCTTCGAGGAAAGCTATTACGTCACGCCGTCACGCCACCCCCCCGCCGTGCAAACACAAATCACGGCACGCGTGGCCGAGGCCTGTGCGGCTTATGGGTTGCGCGAAGGACCGATTCACGCGGAATGCCGCATCAATGTGCAAGGCGTCTGGATTCTGGAAGTGGCGGCGCGCACCATCGGCGGCCTGTGCGGGCGCTTGCTGCGTTTTGGCACGGGCTATGGACTTGAGGAGCTGGTGCTGCTGCACACGCTCGGCCGACGGCCGGACACACGCACCGAGGCTGGTGGCGCCGGTGTGCTGATGATACCGATTCCACAGGCTGGCATTCTGCGGCGCGTGGAAGGCCTGTTGGCCGCGCAGAAGGTCGCGTACGTGGAGGAGGTGGTTATCGATGTGCGCGAAGGCTACGAACTCGTGCCGTTGCCGGAAGGCGCCAGCTATCTAGGCTTCATTTTTGCGCGCGCACCGTCACCGGGTGAAGCCGAGGCCGCGCTGCGCGCCGCACATGCCTGCCTGCACGTGGTGGTGGCACCGCTCTGGAAGGGCAGTGTGCGGCACGTTGCCGCAAACTGATGGCAGCTGGTTGGCGCGCCTCGTCAGGCTTGTGACTCAGGCAAAATGGAAATTTGGCTCCCCGGGAAGGACTCGAACCTCCGACCCAGTGATTAACAGTCACTTGCTCTACCGACTGAGCTACCGGGGAATGGGAGGCGCGTATGGTACTGGCCGTATCCCGGAGGGTCAAGGCTGATGCTCGGTTTCGCTCAGGCGCTTGGGCAGACGATGGCGCTGCGGTCTGGCATCCGGGTAGCGGTGCGCACTCGCCCGCTGATTGAGATAACAACTGCCTTTGGAGTACCCCGGCCATGCACATTGCAAAATGTGAAGGTGCTGTTGCTGAACTCGGCCAGACCACTCGACATATAACGCACGTTGTCGTAGCCGGAATTGTTTTTCAACCGCAGCGCGTTGGCCGCTCCGAACACCTGAATCACTGATTCATCGGCGTCGAGCTCACGGTTACCATTGCGGTCAACGTAGAGCAGATACCCGCTTTCCCAGTATTTGCCGCCATTGATGCAGTTGCGTCCATCCGTGCTTGGGCACAGTACCGTATTTTCACCACGCTTGATGGCTTCGCTGCGTGCCAAATGCAGGGCCGTGACAAATGTGTTGATCGCGCCGGATTGGCGCTGACTGGAGACAAGCTGCAGGAGAGACGGGACACCGATCGCGGTGATCGTGCTGGCCACGGCCATGGCGACCAGCGCATCGTGCAAGCTGAAGGCACGAACCTGCGGCGGAGGCCTGGACGAAATACGCAAGACTGACTGCCGGCGTGAATCCTTCACGATGTTTCATTCCCTTGAAAATTCCGACCCTCACATTATTATGCCGCGATCGTGGCGGAAGGCAAGAAGCAAAGAACCATGTGTACCAAATTACTCAACGCTTTTTTGCAGGCTGTTGAAAAATGGCCCTCACCTTTCGGGCTGCACAGGCTTATTTCTATGACGTACTAGGGGTCGGTGCGCCCAAGAAGTTTTTCGAGGCGATCCAGCGCCAGGTCGAGATTCTCGCGGCTGGTGGCGAACGACAGGCGCATGTAGCCCTCGGCTCCGAACGCCGAGCCTGGCACGAGCGCCACGCCGGCCTCGTTCAGAATGAGTTCGGCCATGTCCACGTCGTTGCTGATGCCTTCGAAGTTTGCGATTGCCTCCTTGAACCGGGCAAAGGCATAAAATGTACCCTGCGATGGCAGGCAGCGCACGCCACGCAGTTGGCTGAGGCGCGTCAGCACATGATCGTGACGCTCACGGAAAGCGCGCACCATCGGCACCATGCAGGATTGATCTCCGTTGAGCGCGGCCTCGGCGGCAACTTGGGCGATCGAGGCCGGATTGGAGGTGCTCTGTGACTGTACCTTTTTCATGGCAGCGATCAGCGCCTTGGGGCCGGCGCAGTAACCGATGCGCCAACCGGTCATGGCGTAGGCTTTCGACACCCCATTCAGCACGATGGTGCGATCCTTCAGATCGGGGCAGGCATTCACGATGTTGCAGAACGGCTCACTGGTCCAGAGAATGTGCTCGTACATGTCATCGGTGGCGATCAGCACATCCGGATATTTGCGCAGCACCTCGCCCAGTGCCTCCAGTTCCTGGCGCGTGTACACCGCGCCGGTCGGATTGGACGGGCTGTTAAGGACCACGAGCTTGGTCTGAAAGCCGATGACGGCATCCAGTTGCTCGGGCGTGATCTTGTATTCTTCCTGAATGCCGGTCGAAATGATTACCGGTGTGCCATCGGCGAGCAGCACGATGTCCGGGTACGAGACCCAGTAAGGCGCCAGGATCACCACTTCATCGCCTTTTTC
>Ga0315281_10000165_pt1 | contig 83734 bp, 74 predicted proteins | sample YL17G07_0_MG_FD_204540 | JGI IMG/M metagenome (GOLD analysis project Ga0315281, IMG submission 204540) | Sediment microbial communities from Yellowstone Lake, YNP, Wyoming, USA - YL17G07_0 | ecosystem: Environmental > Aquatic > Freshwater > Lake > Sediment | place: USA: Wyoming | collected... | reverse complement strand
TCGGCATAGAACGTTTCGTCACCATGCAGAACCACTACAACTTATGCTACCGCGAAGAAGAACGCGAAATGATTCCGCTGTGCCGCGAAGAAGGCGTCGGCTTGATACCTTGGAGCCCCCTCGCACGGGGGTTCTTAACGGGCAAGTATCGTCGAGCAGAAACACCTAACTCAATCCGATACAAGTCGGACAAACTGTTCGCTGAACGTTTCTTTAGACCCGAAGACTTCGATGTCCTCGAACGCGCGGAAGAGGTCGCTAAGGAGAAGGATGTAACAGTGGCTCAGGTTGGTTTGTCTTGGCTTCTCCACAAAGGCGTCACAGCCCCAATCATAGGAGCCACCAAAATAGAACACATTGAAGATGCCGTGAATGCAATCGAGCTTAAGCTCAGTAATGATGACGTAAAGCGACTTGACGAACCATACAAGCCACACTGGATAATGGGACACACGTAGATCAGCGATCTATCGTATACGATTCCAATTTCGCGTGTACGAACCAATAGTCCTCGATCGCTTGTGCGTGAATGCTTCACTTTCTTGTCTAAATCCTTGATCTCAAGAAGACTCAAGCGAGGATTTCAGCTAGCGGCTAGTCTATATGTACCGGTAAATTGGCGTCATAATCCCACCCCCGGCGCTTTGGGGGGAAACCCCTGTATCGACTCAGGCTCGTGCTGAAGGATCATTCTGGCAGGCATTGTACCCACGATATTGGTGGGTAAAAATGCCACCGGCCCCACGACCACGCATTAATGGCTTAGACGGTGCGAACTCCTTAGTGTCTTTCAGCGATACGGCCGGCCGGCCGTAGGACACGCAGAGCAGTACCACTTGACCTCAATAGTTCGGCAACGAAATGAAGATTACCGCAAGACGAGCATGTTCATAGGTGAAGCCTGACAAATAGCCGCCGAGTGTAGCAAATGCCGCAACTTTCCTTCGCATTGCAAGAGGTGACGATCGATCAAATTCAAAAAATTCAAAATCAAATCAAAAAAAAGTGGCGATTATCCTCCACTTCTGGTGGAACCTAGATCTGCTATACCACCACATATGGCACACATATATGAAATGAAAAAACGCAGTGTGCCTACATGAGGGATGATAGAGACATCGTCAAGCTGAGGCGTTGGTGCATACGAAGACGAGGGGAGGGGGTGCCGGTAAGCGAGATCTGCACGGCCGTTCAGATACCGAGAAGAACCTTCTACAACTGGTCGAACCGATATCGACTGCAAGGACCAGAAGGACTGGAACCAAGACCCAAAGTACCTCACACCATCCACAGAGTAACCTCCACCATAGTTGAGAGAGCAACAGCTCTTCGACGAGAGAAGGGGTGGGGACCGCAACTCATAGCTGGATATCTTGGAACCCAAGGCATCAAGGTCGGCTCAACAACCATCTACCGCATCCTATGCCGAGAAGGACTCAACCATCCATTAGCCAAGCCTAGAACGAAGCGAACCTACCGGCGTTGGCAGAGAAGACGCCCCAATAGCCTATGGCAATGCGACCTGAAGCTTCTAGGCGCCAGATGGCTCATAACCATCCTTGACGACCACAGCCGCTTCGTAACTGGCAGCGAGATATTCAACGGAGGAAGCGCTGATAATGTGATCAGCCTCCTCGACCAAGCCATCCACGAATACAACAAACCCAGGGAGATACTGACGGATCACGGCAGCCAATTCTGGAGCGTACGAAGAGGAGAATCAAGCTTCGACACATACTGCCAGCAGCATAGGATCAAACATATTCTCGGAGGAATCGGCAAACCCACAACCCAAGGCAAAATTGAACGATGGTTCCGAACCTACGACCTCGAACATGCAAGATTCCAACTCCACAGGAAATTCATCCAATACTACAACTACGAACGACCCCACATGGCACTAAACTATAAAACACCAGCAGAAGTCTACTTCAACAATGTGCCAAATGTCATGGTATAGCACACTGGCGGAACCTAGAAGGTAAACATATCTAAGTCGTATTCGCATCAGAGCTTGGCCTTGAAGCTCTACGAATTTGCGTTCAGAAGACTAGTCCTAATGACTTTCGTGCTATTGGCAATAAGCTTGATAATCTTTTACCTGACCCGTGCTGTGCTTCCACCAACAACTGCTGCCGCACCCTACATCACCCCGAGAATGAACGACGACATGAAGCTGAACGTTGCAGTATCCCTGGGGCTTGCGACGCCGTCTTGCCCTTCTTGGGAAGCGTTCTCCACTAGCCGGGCAGGTTGTGTAATGCCTGTCTGGGGGCAATACGTTGGATGGCTAAGAAATGTTTTGCAAGGGAACTGGGGGTACACTCTTCTTCCAGGTATTTCAGGCACCGAGACAACATGGTACGTCTTCGCTTCGAGATTCCCCTACACAGCAGAGCTTGCAATTGCCGGAGCCCTCCTGACAATTATCATTGGAATCCCTCTCGGCATAATTTCAGCAACCCACAACAACAAGTGGCCTGACCATGTGTCGAGGATTATCTCCATAGGAGGATACTCGATGCCCACATTCTGGGTCGGGCTACTGCTTCAACTGCTGTTCGTCCTTTACATCAGAATAAACGGACTCGGTCTATTACCGAGTAATGGAGTGCTCGATGCGTCATGTGCAATTTGCGTGGCGAATCCCGGCCAGATTAGTATGTTCACCGGAGTCCCAATTCTTGACTCACTTCTCTCTGGGAACCTTCCGTATTCTTGGGATGCGATGATTGCTTTGTTCCTACCCACCGTTACCCTAGCCCTAACTTCCATCGGTGCGCTGACAAGGATCGTTAGATCAAGCATGATGGAAGTGCTCAGACAGGATTACATCCTTCTGGCAAGATCGAAGGGCTTGAGAGAGAGAGTTGTGATTTACCGACATGCTCTCAAGAACGCACTCCTTCCCGCGATGACCATCTCCGGCCTCATTGTTGCCTCCTTGCTCGGAGGGGTCGTAGTGATTGAGCTCATCTTTTCATTACCTGGAGTAGGGAACGCAGCACTTGTCGCTTCTCAGGTTTTGGATCTCAACTTTCTGGAGCTTTACGTGCTTGTAACGGCCGCCATCATAGTCATAGTGAACCTCATAGTTGACCTAGCCTACGCGAAATTGGATCCAAGAATCAGGTACTAGATGAGATATATGCGTGCTACTACAGACAGAAGTCGACGCGGCTCAGACATTCGCTACGCCCTCCACCTTCTGAGAGGAAACCCCATAGTTCTAGCCGGAACAATAATCTCGATCGCCTCGCTGATCGTGGGACTCCTCTCTGGCCTCATCGTAGATCCCAACTCATGGAAGCACATTGATCTTAACCTGCGGCTCTGCTGGAACAACCTTGCTATAGACTGGCACATTAGGAATGTTTTCGTCTGCTCTGGCAACAGCTACCCACTTGGAACGGATGCGTTCGGTCGAGACCTCCTTAAGATGATGATCCTAGCTATTCCACTCGATGTTCAGATCGCCCTGGAAGTTGTCGCGTCAGCTGTAGTTATCGGAATCGCTGTTGGCGGATTCGCTGCTTATGCTGGAGGCAAGATTGATGAGGTTATACTCAGAGTCACGGACGTATTCCTCTCTATTCCATCTATCCTTCTCGCGATAGTCCTCCTGGTGATCGTGGGAAGGAGTCTCACCGTACTGACCTTTGCGGTCCTCGTCACTTGGTGGCCAACCTACGTTAGACTAGTTAGATCTCAAGTACTCAGCGAGAAAGAGAAACCATATGTTGAGACCCTACGAGTTCTCGGTGCAGGTGGCTCCAGAATACTTTTCGGCCACGTAATACCGAACTCAATTTACCCCGTGCTAGTGCAAGCGACGATGGATATTGGCTCCGTAATCTTGACCATTGCCGCCCTCACGTTCATTGGTTTCGCACCAAGCCCCCTTATCCCAGAACTCGGAAACCTAGCGAATCAAGGAATCAGGTATTTCTTCACAGCCCCCTGGCTCATTGTCTTTCCAGGCCTGACGATCTTCATAATCTCGCTCGGATTCAACCTCTTGGGCGATGGCGTCAGAGATATCTTTGACCCAAGGCTAAGGAGATGAATCAATTGCCAACTAAGACTGCTGACCCTGAAGAAGTTCTTAGAATCAGAGAACTCACCGTAACCTTCCACACATATGCTGGCGACGTGAAAGCTCTTGACGGCGTTGAACTCTCTTTGCATAAACGAGAAATCCTCGGCGTCGTGGGAGAGAGCGGATGTGGGAAATCAGTAACGGCACTAACAATAACTGGGCTCTTGCCTCCGAACGCGGAAATTGTATGTGGAGAAGCACTGCTTAACGACGTCAACCTACTTAAGATGAAGAGCAGTGAAATGCGCCTTGCAAGGCTTAAGGACATCGCAATTGTCTTTCAAGATCCAATGACATACATGAATCCGGTCATGACTATCGGATCTCAAATCACCGAAATACTAATCGAGAATCCGGAGGTCTTCCGCGAGGTTGTAGTGACATCGAGACTGCAAGAAATTGACCAACTCGAGAAGTCCGGACTCATATCTCATAAGCTCCAACAGGAGAGGTCACACCTTAAACAAGTCTTGTCACATGGGAATCTCAGCAAGAGCAAATTTAGGAGACTCGGACAGCTTTACGTGCTTTCCTATCTGCGAATGGTAAGGCTCCCGGAGCCCGAGAGAGTTCTGAAGATGTATCCATTTGAACTCTCAGGGGGGATGAGGCAGAGGGCTGTAATCGCCATGGCGCTGATAAGGAAACCGAAGCTCCTACTGGCAGACGAGATAACGACTGCGCTTGACGTCACAGTTCAAGCGCAGATCCTTCAGCTCCTAATGCAGCTTCGAGAGCAGATAGACTCATCCGTTGTGCTGATCACCCACGATCTTGCGGTAGTAGCAGAGGTGTGCGACAGAGTAGCCGTCATGTATGCGGGAAACGTAGTGGAGGTCGCCGAAGTAAATGAACTGTTCCAGAATCCTCTTCACCCATACACTCAGGGCTTGCTAGCATCGATACCCCGACCTGATTCCGCAGCCGTTGAGCTCAAATCTATTGAGGGTTCGGTTCCAGACCTAATCTCACCGCCTTCAGGGTGTAGGTTCCACCCAAGGTGCCGCCGAGCCATGGATCGCTGCTCAGCGTCCAAGCCTAGACCCTTTGAGACACAGCCTGGGCACTTGGTCTCATGCTTCCTATACGGAGAATGAACAGGAATGCATAGCACATTATTGCGGGTTGAAGAGCTGTACACGTGGTTTCCAATCAAGGCAGGTCTTCTCGGGAAAACAGTTGGGCATGTTAGAGCTGTTGACGGAGTAACTTTCTCGGTCCTGCGAGGCGAGACTCTTGGACTCGTTGGCGAATCCGGGTGTGGCAAGACCACCGTCGCTAGAACCATCATGAGACTAGTCAAACCACAGAACGGGCGTGTCATGTTTAACGGAGTCGACATCTCGAAGCTTAAGGGTGATCGCCTTAAGAAGGTCAGGAAGAGGATGCAGATGGTCTTTCAGGATCCGTACGCTTCACTCGACCCACGCCAGACAGTACGCTCGGCATTGATGGAGCCTCTGAAGATACACCACGTAGCGAGCGATCGGGCTACAGCTAACAAACTCGCAGAGGGGCTCATAGAAAGAGTTGGACTCAACCCCGATCACCTCTCCAGATTTCCACATGAGTTCTCAGGTGGACAGAGGCAAAGAGTCGCTATCGCCAAGGCGCTGACTTTGGACCCGGAGTTTCTTACCCTTGATGAGCCTACGTCATCTCTTGACGTATCGGTGCAGGCTCAGATTCTGAATTTGCTGAAGAAGCTCCAAATTGAACTCGACCTGACTTACCTATTCATATCACACAATCTAGCGGTCATTAGGCAGATATGCCATAGAACTGCTGTGATGTACCTAGGTAGAATCGTTGAACTTGCTCCTACGGAGAGACTCTTCGTTAACCCGAAACATCCGTATTCAAAAGCTCTCCTATCTTCCGTTCCGTTACCAGACCCTGCAAAGAGGAAGGAGTTGGCTGTCCTTGAGGGAGATGTCCCGAGTCCAATTGCGATTCCTGAGGGTTGCAGGTTCAGACCTAGATGCGCATTCGCGACTGAGCGATGTTCGACAGTCACACCAAGGCTCGTTGAGGTGGAAAAGGACCACTGGGTCGAGTGTCTTTATGACGTTGATTTCGAGCATTCGACAGCATTATACTTGCCGTCGTCACCGTAAGCGCGCAGAGAACAGAAGCATGAGCACGATGAGGACTATTACGAGGACAAGAAGAGGCAGCAGCACAGTTTGCAATGACGCAATGAATAGGGCAACGTAATCTTTCCACGACAGCCGTGGCTTATCGTCACTCACCATGCCTCCTCCGCCTCGGACGTCGATCACCGGATTGGTTGGTTTGGCCTCACTATTTGCGAGGTCCGCATTCGATAAGTTCACGCGAGGCAGAAGTTAGAACGTTGGGTTTGCTGTTCGTCACCAATACGGTATCCTCTATTCTCACACCGCCAAGTTCAGGTAAATAGATGCCGGGTTCCACAGTTACTACCATTCCCGGTTCCAGACGGATATCACTAGTGTTCGAGAGAAAACCGCCCTCGTGCACGGATAGTCCTAGAGAATGTCCCGTGGAATGTATGAATTTGCCTCTGTACTCCGTCGAGTTGATCACTGATGCTACTCTAGCGTCCACATCTTTTCCGTTGTTCTCAGCAAGACAGTTCTCTACTCCAACTCGATTAGCTTCGTGTACAATATTGTAGATTCTTCTTTGCTCCTTAGAGACCTTGCCGAAAACCAGTGTTCTTGTAATGTCAGAACAGTATCTCTTGAACCTCGTCCCATAGTCTAATATGACGAGTTGGTTTCTCCTAAGCTTGTAGTTTGTCGGTGTGTAGTGTTGCTTTGCGGAATTTCTTCCAAAGGCCACAATCGATCCGAAAGCTAGGCCTGATCCTCCGCTGTGCTGCATCTCAAATGCAACTTCCGCAGCTAGTTCGCTCTCAGTCAGTCCTTCATGCAGCATCTCAGGTATCTTCCTATAGACTCTCGATGAGATATCGCATGCTTTCTTCATGTGATTGATTTCATCAGTGTCCTTTACGGCTCGAGCGCGCCTAATGGGTTCCTTGACATCAACAAAGTCTACTTCTTGGAAGATAGATTTGATTGAGTTGAACATTTCGAGGGTTAGTTCTCCTGAATTGACGCCTACGGATTTCGTGACATCAGAAGCTACTTTCTTAATCCTCTCTCTCATCGCTTCGTCGTCGTTCTCCGAATAGACTTCAATCTCCCCTGTACGCTTGCCGCGCGCGTTGCCGGCTTCGAGTGGAGTTGTGAACACTGCTATTCTGCCATCCCGCCTGGCGAGCAGGAAGGTCCGTTCAAATAATCCATCGAGATACCCAGTGACGTAAAAGAAGCTGAGATCGACATAGGGGTCCAACGCATTTGCCAAAACTATTGCGTCTGGCTTCTGAATCAATCGATTATCGCGGTCAATTTCTCCGAATATCTTGTCAACGCGTTTCTTAGGATTCAAACTGAAATCTGCCTCCAACCATCATGATGCATGCAGCTTATCTTGTGATGTGACACCGTCAATGAATTTGCGTAAGGTCTGTATGTACTTATGCCTTTCTTCCCACATTGTTAGGTGAGCGCTTTTTTGGAACACTACTAAGGAAGATCCTTTGATTCTCTCTTGAATTTCCCTCGCCACCTTCGGCGTTATTTCATCGTACTTTCCACAAGTTATCAGGCAGGGCACTCGAATTCGATGCAGCTCCTCCGTAATGTCCCAATGTCGACTAATGCCGGAGCAGACGAATTCATTAGGCCCCCATACGTGCTTGTAAATCTGCATGTTAATATTATCCATAGAATAGGCCACCTCACCGGGCCACTTCTTCATTCTGCACAGATGCTTTCTGTAGACCGCGTCTATCGCTTTCTTATACTCTGGATCTTCGTAGCCATGCAATTCCTCATACGTTGTAAGTGTTCTCTGCAGTTTAGGTGGCAATTGGGATCTTAAGCGTTGGAGCTCCTTCAGCAGCAACGGGACACTAGCTAACCCGCCGCTTATTATAAGACTCCGGAGGTTCGATTGATGCTTCAACGCGTAGACCAAAGCCAGTTGCCCTCCGAAACTTGAGCCCATCAAATGAATCCTTCCTAGTTGGAGGGCTTGTCGGACGCCCTCTACTTCTTCTGCGTAGCGTTCAATTGTGTATAGGTTCACGTCATGGGGATCTTCCGATCTGCCGCAACCTAGCTGATCATACAAAACGACCTGATAGTCGTACTTGGCCAGATGAGCTAGCGGTAGCATGTATTCGTGCGGGGAGCCGGGTCCCCCATGTAGACAGAGAACCGTTCCCTTAGAGTTTCGAGGAGAAAAAGACTCGAAGAAGATTCGGAAACCTGACACTTCTACGTAGCCGTCAGATGTTTCCAAACCTTCTCTGATCGTCAGTTTGCGAATTGCTATTCACGCCGGCAGGTTAGGATAGGGAGGCGTAGTAGAGACCGCCTACCGCCGGATTGAAGTACAGCCCGTTGCTCCCATTTGTAGTGAAGACGTAGATGTTTTCCGGATAGAATTGCCACACCATTCTGGCTTCCCTGTTACCCTCAGCGTTCATGTTGTTAATGGCCTGCATCAATGCGGTGTTGTCCCCTTTTGCGCTTGCATCAAGAGCTTGATTGTAAAGGGTTCCCATAATATCGAAGTTCCAGTTGCCGTGGTAATGGTGCGGGGCATATATTGATAGGAAATTAAGAGCCCAAGGATAGTCTGCCCACCAGCCTATCGAGTACATGTACAGTTTGCTGGCTCGCTCCGCAGCAATCGCAGGCCCAATCGGTAAGGGGCTCACTGTCACTTGAAGTCCCATATTGTACGTGAGACTAACGTTGTTCACGACTGTTGCGATCTGGGTCACTATGGCTTCGCCGACGCTGTCACCAGTATAGTAGACCAGATTGAGACTTTGAGCGACTGGGTTTGCACATGTACCATCTGTGCCCAACTGGCTGCAGCCAAACGTATTGTCGAAAACTCCTGGGGGAGCAGTCGAACCATTGGTAAATGTGAAGTGTGTTATCGGGTGCATCATTGCGTCCAGTAACAGCTCCTGGACTTTGTAGGGATCATACTCGAATGCTGACTTGATTGAGGGGTTGTACGCTCCCGCAGGGGGAAGGTTTGGAGGAATCAGGCTTGTAGCAACTTGCCCGAGGTTGTTGTTGATTCTCAGATTGATCTCCGTCATATTGACGGCATCACCGAACGCAAGTCGCATTCGAATATCTGCGAACGGCTGGAACTTCGCATAACCCCCTGTCACCCAGTTAGTGACGTTGGTGAAGAATAGGTCATAAGTGGTTGCGAAAATCGGGTACGGACCATAAATGGATACTCCTTGTACAGTCGACGTCAGACTCCTGCTGTTCAACCATGCGTTCCTGTCAGCAACGTCGTATAGGTGGTCATTCGGCAGATCGATCTGCATTGCCGCACCAGACTTGGCCGAGTTAAAGAGGTCTAGTTCCCTAGTTTGGAGTGAAGGAACGTATTTTATTTGTATAGTTTGAATCTTCGGTCTGATCTGTCCACTTGGCCCTCCCCAGTAGTTCGGAGTTGCTTGGAGAACCATGTTGTTAGTAGAAGGATCGAAACTCTGGATTGTGTAAGGACCGCTACCGGCGAGTGATCCCCCAGTGGCCATGGTGAGGTAGGTATTAGCACAACCAGTCGGCGTAACACCCGAATCACACGTTGCCACCAAGTCTTGGAAGTATTGCGAGATTCGATCAGATGCAGCAGCGCCAGTTAGAGTTGGATATGGCAGGTTGTATCCGTTGCTCGTCTGATTCCACATGGCCAAATCCCGTTGCATCACAAAGTCGGGTGCCATAATGTCTGAGAAAGGTTGAGCAAGGAGGTGCTGGAAGGCGAGGTCTGAGTGTATAAGGTGCAGCGTGAAAGTGTTACTTCCCGTAATCTCAACGAAATTCTGATCCAAGACAGCCTTCAAGTAGTTATGATCATACTTCAGAGCCTTCCCGGCCAATGTAGTACTAAGATCGTAATTCAGCAGTTGTTGAATAATCCAAGCCACACCTCCGTGAATTGTAGTGCTGCTCCCGTCTAGGAGGAGTAGTCGATTGAACGAGAAGTAGACCGCAGTCGAATCAACCGGCTCACCGTCCGCGAATTTTATTCCCTGCCGGAGAGTAAATTGATATGTTTTTTGATCTGGCGAAACAGTATAGCTATTCGCCAGCCATGGTACAACGCACGTGGAGCAAGTCCCATTGTACCATAGTAGATTCTCATACACCTGCTGATTGATATTCCACCCATAAGATTCATACGAGGTGCTCGGGTCCAGCGATAGCGGAACATTTGCAGTCTCATAAGTGAGAGTCGTGGGCGCCGCGCTTGGACCTCCAGTCGTAGCGGTTGAAGGGGTCGATGTAGGTGCTCGACCAACAGTGAAGTAGTAGGCTCCTCCAGCCGCGATTAATATCACAACTATTATGAGCACAGCTGACAAAGTGCGATTCTTTGCTTGTGACAAAGTTCGACCGTTGCCACCTATCTGCAAGGGGACGATATAAATGATGTGTATTCATTATCGCTACCAGACTCGCAACGGCACTGTCGAAACCTAACTCGCTCTGTTCTGTGTGCTGAAACGCTTTCCAGAGTTCCCCCTCTTACAGCTTCTCAGGTCACAATTTAACTAGTCCATCTATGGTTGGTCTCCAGTCTCCCGCAGCATGACCGATTCCCCAATAGAGATTAGGACTATAGAGGAATAACCAAGGAGCATCGTTCCGAATAATGCGGTACGCTTGGCGGTAGATTCTCTGGCGATTAGACGCCTCAATAGTGGCTCGCCCCTGATCGATGAGAGTGTCGAAGGTTTGATTACTGTAGCCCTGCCACCAAGGTCCTCTAACCCCTGAATGAAACTTCTCGCGAAACACTCGGTACGTGCTGAGCGGACTTGAATCGAAGCAGCACGCATCGTCCATGCGCTTGCTACGAACCATCTGTGCATATGCCTCCCGATTGGAGAACTCCTTGATCTCTGCTCGGATGCCAACTCTTCTGTACTGCTCAGCCATCACCCGCGCAAGACGTGGAGCTTCGTCTGGGAGAATCGTAGGTACATCCAGTACGACTCGAATGCCATCAGCGTATCCAGCCTCTGAGAGAAGAGATCGTGTCATGTCAGGGGCATACGTGTAGGCGGGAACTGATGGATCATAACCAAAGTGCAGAGGCGTGAGAGGTCCGTTGATTGAAATTGCACCGCCTCCTCTCACTTTCGCAACCAGTTCAGACCTGTCCAAGGCATAGTTCAGAGCCTGGCGAAGCCGACGATCCTTCCATGTTCTTGATTGCAGATTGAACATGAAAATGACGCAGACGCTGCTCCTGGAGGCGATTAACGATGCCTTGTCAGTTTTTTCAATAATTTGTTTTCCCTCAACGCTGATTCCTGAAACGATGTCCGCTCCTCCATGAATCAATTCCTCGACCCGGCTTTTTTCATCCGGTTCGGCAATCCACTCAACTGGCAGTGCAGGCGTCCTCCGTCCCCAGTAATCTGCGAAAGGTTCCATCGTCATCTTGCTCCCCGTACTTGACAAAAGGCGGTAGGGTCCAGTGCCTGCTTCTTCAAGTCCGCCTCCATCCAGTGCGCTCGTTGATATTATAGGAATATCTACGAGAAGGTCGGCGAGATCTGCGAATGGTTGTTTGGTGACTATTTCAACTGTTTGATCGTCTTCCTCATGAAATTCCGCCTCGCCTAGGTAACTCTGGAATACTCCCTGGGTGCCTAGAACTCCTCCGAGAGCTGGATCCATCGATCGCCGCAGAGAGCTCACAACATCTCCCGCTTTCACAACGGCCCCATTGTGAAACCTTACCTGCCCACGGAGTCGAAAGGTCCAAGTGCGCGCATCGTTCGAAACATTCCAATTTTCGGCTAGGGCGGGAACGAATAATCCTGTTTGGTCGCGCTCTACGAGAGGCTCATACATTGCTGAGAGTATGCTGCGACGATTCTTATTGTCGTCGAGCACGTGCGGATCACTCAACTCAACCAGTGGTTGAAGCACCGTGATTTTTTCTGCCAATTTCGATCCCATCATGCGCTGAGGTTCCTCATGTTGAAACTTGACGGTTGAGGATATATGCGCGACTTGTATGACTTATCGCTTAGGATACAAACGTGATCTTGCCTGAAGGCCGTTCAATTGAGCTGTCTAAGACTCTCTTGAAAGGCGCTATCGATATCCACGTGCACGCTGGGCCGCATCTACCAAGTAGCCCGCGACGGGTCGATCCCATCCAAGCCGCGATTCAGGCTCGAGACGCAGGAATGCGTGCAATCGTCTTCATGGACGTCTTCGAGATGAGCAACGGAATCTCATGGCTGGTAAATCGTGTCGTTCCAGACTTCAAGACGTACGGCGGCTTGATTATGAACACTGTTTATGGGGGCATGAATCCGCGTTCAGTCAAAACCGCGATAAGCTACGGTGATGGCGCGAAGTTCATCAGCTTCGGCGCTCACTCAACATACTACCAAGCTGCCCGGGAAGGTCGGACGGTCGACGGAAAGTTCATCCCATTAAGTGAGTTGTACCCGAAGTTCAAGGAGGAGGAACTCGACCGAAGCATTAGGATCCCCATCAAAGAGGCGCCTAACAAGCAGCTCGATGAAATTTTCAGGCTGATTGCTGACAACCCTCAGATATACATGATAACGGGGCATGTCTCGGTCGAGGAGGCAGTTCGACTACTTGAGTTTTCCGAACAGTACGGCATCAAGAAGGTGGTCGTTTCGAGTGCTGTCGTGAAAGACGCTAGCTTGGCGACGCTCAGAGCAATGGCTCAAAAAGGCGCATTCGTAGAGTACACGCTTGCTGCCTATACGCACACTACCCCGATTCCGAAGACGCATTACTATGTTGAACGCGATTATGTATCGATCGATGAGGGCATGAGTGAGGGGCCAACGGGTGGAGTGAGACTTGTGGCGGAGCAGATTCAACAACTCGGAGCAGAGCATTGCATTATTTGCACGGATTTTGGCGTCTACACCCTCCCAGAACCAGTTGAGGGACTCCGCGAGTTCATAGCATGCCTTCTGGATTTAGGTATCAGCACAGAGGACATCACTAAACTAGTACGAACTAATCCCGAACGACTGCTCGCACTGTAGGCCGTTCAACTCACACATTCGGCAAGAATTGAGCACTGATACCTAATGCTTGTCAACTAGGGTCAAATTGGCATCTAACGCCTGCTAGTTCTTGCTTAGGCTCAATCAAGTTCACGTTTCTCCTCATATTTGCATGGTTCATACAAGCACACACTCTTGCATTGGTCACGACTTAGTTCAAATCCGCTGCTCTATCCCCTAAGCAAACGACCGGCTGGAGTCTCTCCGAACACAGATCAAAAGGAAGTATGTATGTCGCCGCGTGATAGGCGCCTATGTCACAATCATGACGTGAACTTGATAACGGAGAGAGGCTAGCTCACCTAAACTTGTGGAGTACGTAAAATGCTCACGCAAGCATTGCATCTTCGGACCTAATCAGCAAAACCACAAGACTAAGGCACTTGCAAACCCAGACTGTACACTCGTGCAATATACGAAAGAATTTCTTGCCAAACCTCATTAACAGAATAGCCTTCGCTCAGCTCCACATCGTGCATGTACTTGCTATGGTCATCAATCTTCGATAGAGATTGCAGAATCTCCTTCTCGTGCTGATAACTGCTCAGAATTGTTCTCGAAAAAGATGCACGCTCGAATCGGTTGAACAGCCGCTTTCTCAGTTATTCATGTGCCTCAGTGATTTGGGTGAAAAGCGCGCTTCCGCGCATTAACCCACCAAGAGATATTGCTGGACTAATGTGGCGTGAAGGGTCTGAGATCTGATGTGGTCAGCTCAAGTTCTCAGCACTCGAACTAGTGAATCCAGATTGGGTTCTATTTCGAGTGGCTTCTTCACGAGTTCGGAGTATTCACGGCTGCTCTTGAGGCCTGTACCTGTAAGCTCGCAGACCACAGTATCTCCTTTTTCGATAATTCCCTTACGCATTAACTTGATTGCGCCAGCAACTGATGGGGCGGCTGACATTTCGACGTAAAGACCTTCCTTACTCGCCAGCGTTTTGGCCCAATAAATCGTCTCGTCGTCGTTTACCGTCTCAGCTAAGCCCTTAGTCTCTCTTAGAGCTTCTAGAACAAGACCTCCCTTTGGCGGTGCGCCTACCGCAATTCCCTCGGCGATTGTTTTCGGCGATTCGATTCGAATTATGTCATTCGTGCCCGTCTTGTATGCATTGTAGATTGGGGGGCAGCCTTCTGCTTGGATGCAGACCAGTTTTGGAATCTTATCTATCCAGCCGAGTTCGTGCAACTCATGTAAACCCTTTGCGCACCCGACAATCCCGCTTCCAGTTCCGACAGGAAATATTATCCAATCTGGGGGATTCCAATTCATCTGTTCGCAGATTTCATAGGCGATGGTCTTGGTGCCTTCTATTGCGTATGGGCTGACCATGAAGCCACAGTAGTACCACCCATATTTCCTGTATGCAGCTTCAATCACGTCATGAGTATCTTGCCGTGTCCCTTTTACCTTTACAACTGTGGCTCCATTCGCGCACATTTGAACAATCTTTTCGGGTTCGGTTGTTGCCGGCACAAAGACATAGCATGGGATTCCAGCTCTCGCCGCATACGCAGAAAGTGACGCCGCGGCATTACCGGTAGAATCGATTGCAACAGCATTTACTCGCAATTCATTCGCTTTTGAAATGGCAATCGTTGATCCTCGGTCTTTGAATGAGCTGGTTGGCGCGATGTAGTCAAGCTTGGCAAGCAACTTGATCCCACTCGCCAGGCCTTTGGTTTCGACAAGTGGAGTGTATCCCTCACCGAGTGTAACTCTGAATTCGTCGCGAATTGGAAGCGCCTTCGCATATCGCCATAATCCAAGCGCTGCGGACGCTTTCAATTCGCTTTTCTGGAAACTCTTTCGCATTGCATCATAATCGTATTCTATTTCAAACAGTCCTTCGCACTTCGGGCAGACTGAAACTTTTTCGTTCGTTGAGTACGTCGTTCCGCATTTCACACATTTCAATCCGGTCGCATACATCAACAATATCTCCTAGATCAAGATGAGACTCTGATCCTTCCTTCATGTGCTGCTTTGAGATTGAGCTCTATCGTTTTTGGAGGGACGTGCTCTCGTATCGAAGCTAGGAGCGATTTTTCAGAAACAACTTCCGTTTTTGCTTGGAGCGCACCTAGCATCACCATATTTTCGAATATGCGCCGCCCCAGCGCATCAGCTGTTTTTGCCGCAGGTACCTGAATGATCCTAAGATCGTCCTTTTGTGGGAGTTCTCTCACCATATCCGGATCCACAATCATAATGCCACCCGGCACTAGGTCGCTGAGATATTTGGACAATGCAGGCTGAGACATTACCACAAGGGCCTGAACCTTGTCAACGAGTGGGTAGCCGATCGGCCCATCGGAGACGATGATTTCAGCCTTACATTCGCCTCCCCTCGACTCGGAACCATACGAGGCGGTCTGTGTCACGTATTTTCCATCTAGTATTCCAGCTCGACCCAGAATCACAGAAGCAAGGACAACACCTTGTCCACCGAATCCAGCAATTTTGATCGTTGATTTGATCAAATTCCATCAAGCTCGCTTAACTTGCCTTTCCATTCCCAGATATGCGTCTTCCAATGTTGGAAGCTGCTTTTCCACGAACTTGCCAATTACGATCTTTCCAACCAGCTCTTCGGAAGGTAGTTTCTCAGCTTGTTCTTTGGTAACAGAATTCTTCCTCAGATACTCTATGTTCTCTACTGGGTCTGATATTCCAAGAGCATAACGCCCGTAAATTGTTGGGCATTGCGACACTACTTCTATGAATGCGAAACCCTTGTGAGTTAGTCCTTGCTTAATTGCACGTATCAATGCGGCCGGGTGAGCGGTAGTCCACCTTGCGATGTAGGTCCCACCTGCCGCTTCTACGAGCTTGCAAATGTCAAATGGCCTTTCAATGTTGCCTCTTGGTGTAGTCGTTGTGTAAAGGCCCGTAGGAGTGGTGGGTGCCAGTTGTCCTCCCGTCATCGCGTAACTACCATTATTGTCCATTATCACTGTCACGTCTAGGTTTCTTCTAGCAGCATGGATGAGATGATTGCCTCCGATTGCGCCGCAATCCCCATCTCCCGTCAGCACAACCACTTTCAGTTCCGGTTTTGCGAGTTTTACGCCGGTTGCATAGGCAAGGTTCCGTCCATGAATTCCATGTATCGCGTACATGTCTAGGTATGCTGGAATTCTTGAGCTGCATCCAACTCCCCCTATTGCAACCATTTTGCTCATGTCGAGTTTGAGTTCGTCAATTGCAAACAGTAGGCAGTTTAGTATTTCACCGCAGCCGCATCCTTGGCAGAACATGTGTGGTAGCTTTTTGCCCCGTATGTACTTGAGGTTCGGATGTTCCATTAGTTGGCCCTCTTGATTTCTTGAAGAATCTCGTCAGGAGAGTGTATTCGGCCTTGATTCTTGGGCAGGGAGATAATTTCTGAACCGGCCCCGATTACTTCTTTCACGACATGGTAATATCGTCCGGTGTTCATTTCCGGAACCAACACTTTCTTTGAATGATGTGCAGCTTCAACCATTGCCTTCGCAGGAATGGGCCAGATGTTCTTGAGTTTTAACAGACCCGCTTTGATTCCCAACGCTCTCGCAGCAGTCACGGCGTCTAGGCATCCCCTTGCCTCGCTGCCGTACGCGATGAGAAGAATTTCTGCATCATCAGTGAACAAGCTTTCATAAAGGGCAATTTCGTCGGCTTTGTTTGCGATTTTCTGTGTTATTCGATTGTAGAGGTCTTCATACAGCTTTGGTGTCCAAGCGATTCTTCCCCATTCATCGTGTGGGTTGTGAGTATACAATACTTTGTACTCGTCACCGAATTCAGACATTCTGGGGACTAGATCCTCTTCGCCTCTAAATGGCATGAATTCACCTGGAGGATCAATAGGTTTCTTTCTGTTTACAATCTTCAGCTCTTCTTGGCGCGGAATGCGTATCCCTTCTCGCATGAGGCTAATTGTTGCCTCTGAGAGGACAATCACAGGGTTTCGGAACTGTTCTGCGAAGTTGAAGGCTTGGACGGTTAAGTCGAACAATTCTTGAACTGAGGAAGGAGTCAGCACGATCATTTCATGATCGCCCGCGGCTCCGTATCTGGCCTGCATTACATCTGACTGTGTTGGGAAATTCTCGCCTCTTTGGCGCATTACGTCAACAATTACAATGGGGATCTCTGCTGCCACGGCGTATTCGATGCCCTCCTGCATGTAGTTGTATCCTGCGCTAGCTGTTGCCGTCATAGCTTTCTTGCCTGCAAGTGAGGCGCCGCAAACCGCAAAGATTGAGCCAAGCTCATCCTCCATCTGGATGAATCTTCCCCCAACCTCGGGCATTCTTTGAGCCATTCCTTCGGAAATTTCGTTCGCTGGAGTTATCGGATATCCGGCGAAGAACTTACAGCCCGCTGCTATGGCTCCCTCGACTATCGCGTGATTGCCCAGCATGAATTTGAGTTCAGCATTTGTCTGAATCAGTCTTTGTCATTCTCCTTTTCTACAGCAACGGCAAAATCAGGGCAATAAAGCAGGCAAGCCTTACACCCCGTACACTTCTCCGGGAATTGTACTTCTGCTATGTTGTATCCAAGGTCTCCAATGGTACTTGATCTTACGAAAACACCTACGGGGCAGAAACGAATACAGAGGTAGCAGCCCTTGCATAGCTTTTCATTGACATTGACCTTGTAATGAGCCCTCAGGGCAATAGTGGGTTGCTTTCTGGTTGACTTCAGTGTGGCTGCTCCAATTGATGGCATTGAAATCATATTATGGAAGGTTTCGGAGCACATTTATGTCTTCACAGCCGTTTTCATGCCTGATTACTACAATCGGTTTTGTTGAGGCTGGTTTCGAATCTCTTTCTTGAGAATGGCAGGTATCTCTTTGGGCGAACTCGCTATCAATGCTCCTGCTTCGCTGAACTTTTGAATCTTGTCTTGGGCCGAGCCTTTGCCCTGTTGGATAATGGCGCCTGCGTGTCCCATCTTCTGTCCTGGAGGAGCACTCCTCCCCACTACTAGGGCAACAACAGGTTTCGGGTAACCCATCTTGATGTATTCAGCAGCCTCTTCTTCAATGTGTCCTCCTATTTCGCCGAGCAATGCGACCGCTTGAGTGTCGTTGTCCTTTCTGAAAAGCTCTAGAGCATCTCGATACGTAAAGCCCCAGACTGGACCGCCACCCAACCCTATGACCGTCGATTGCCCCAAGCCATTTCGCGTCAGCATCTTTGCCGTTTCATAGGATAATGCCCCACTTCTCGAAACGATTCCAACGTGCCCCTCCGAGAATAGTCGGTGAGGCTGTACTCCGAGCTTGCATTTTCCGGGGGATATGAGCCCAGAAGTGTCAGGCCCAAGCACATATGCTCCTTGCTGTGAGGCATACGAAAGCATTCGTACCGCATCAGCAAGTGGAACTGCTTCAGCCACTGCTACGACCAACTTTAGTTCGCATTCGATAGCCTCGATGACGGCGTCGCAAGCGTATGGTCCTGGAACAAAGCATATGGAGACATCTGGATGCGTTTTTTCAACGGCTTGTGCAACTGTATCAAAGACAGGTACGCCAGCTGTTGATTGGCCTCCTTTGCCTGGAGTCACACCCGCCACAACGTTCGTTCCATATTCGACCATAAGTTGTGTTTGATATGCACCGATTTTCCCGGTTATTCCTTGAACTAACGCTCGAGATTTCTGATCGATGAGAATTGCCATTTCTTTCAGCTCTTGACATTCATGGTCGCTTGAACCGCCTCGTATAGATCATTGTAGTGTGCGACACTATTCTCGCTGAGGATTTTCATGCCTTCGTCCTCTTGAGTGCCCGCCATTCGAACGACGACCTGTGGCCTTGACTTTTGGTGATTCATGTAACGAACGATCCCTTCAGCCATTTCATCCATCCGGTTTAATCCACCAATCAGACTGACCAGAACAACTCTGACATTCCCCGCTTTGGCCATCGTCATCAGCGTCTTCTCCATGAGTTCAGGCGTGGCCTCACCACCCATCTCACAGTACACTCGGATCTTGCCACCAAGGTCACTGATTAAGTCCAGCGTCAGCATACCGGTACCAGCACCATCCGATAAGACACCAATCTCCCCCTCCATCTCAATGTAAGTGGGAATTCCTAACTCTTTTGCGCGGAGTCGCCGATATGCGAGACCTTCCTTCTCAGCATTTGGCAATACGTTTATCTGATTGATTATTTCGTTTTGACGAAAGAGGCTCTTGTCGTCCAGAATTAGCTTGGCGTCTACTGCAACGAGGTCACCGTTGCCTAGTAGGCCAAGAGGATTGATTTCCACCAACTCGGCATCGTGTTGGGAAAAAACGTTCCAGAGTTTATTGACAATGTCACTGAATGTGACAACTTCTTTGCCTTGAAGTCCAATTCTTGCAGCAAGTTGTCGGCCAATATACTGGCCATATCCTAGGTATGGGTCGATTGGTAATGTAACTACTTCTGTTGGGCGGTCTCTTGCAATTGCTTCAATATCCATACCGCCGCTGGAGGAAGCAATCAGAACAGGACATTTCCTTGGATAATCCCACGTCACAGCACAATACAGCTCCTTTGCAATCTCCACTTTTTCCTCTATTAGCAAGGTGAGAGGTTTCTCAGATTTCACGTTCGTTTCCAAGATCAATGAAGCGACAGAAGGAACATCTTTCCTAGAATTCACTATCTTGATGCCACCGGCAAGACCTCGGCCTCCTGAGAGAACTTGAGCTTTGATCGCCACGGGCAACCCTATTCTATCTGCAGCATCTACGGCCTCTTCGCGAGTTTTCGCTATCAATCCCTTGGGTATCCGAATGCCATGATCACGGAAGATCAGTTTAGCTTGGAATTCATATAGCCGCATCAGTCTTGACCGATAGTTGAAAGAAAAAAGTGCTATTGATGTGTCTGCCGTCTAATTGTCACGTCAGGTTTGCCGAATTTCAGCGCGTTTGACCTTTCGTATCACAAAGAAAAAGTAGTGCCGCCTCGCCCAGGTTTTGTGCTTCTCCAAATCGACAGAGCTTACCTCATACTAGGGATTACGAGAGCACGCACGAGGTCTAGGTTAACAGCAGGACTATTGGTTTGCTAGTGTTACTAGTGTTTTGTGAAGTACGTTGAGGCCTTTCTCCATGTGTAGTGGGTCGGCAAATTCCTCTGGAGCGTGACTAACTCCTCCTCTGCAGGGTACGAAGATCATTCCGACATCCGTAATCCTCGCCATGTGAGCTGCGTCATGCATGGCTCCACTGGGCATCTCATGATGCGAGTATCCAAGTGAGTCTGCAACCTGCCTTACCACATTTATCACACGTGGGCTCAGCATGGTGGCATGCTCGTTGGTGAGAATCTCAAGTTCAATCTCCATTTGGCGTTTGATCCTTACGTTAGCAACGAGCTGTCTTATTCCATCTATACACGTTTTCCGTCCTTCTTCGTCAAGATACCGCAGGTCCACCCACAGCTTCACTGAACCCGGGATCGCTGTTACTGAATTTGGTTGCATCTCGATTCTGCTCACCGTTCCCACCCCGCTGTCATTCGTTTCGGTCACTGTCTTCTCAATCTCCGTAATGATTTCAGCACCAGCAACAAGAGCATCCTTTCGGGCCTTCATCGGAACCGTGCCGACATGGCCCGTATGTCCATTAATTTCGATAAGCAACCTCGTCGGGGCCGCAATTCCTGTTACAACCCCAATCGTTCTGTCAAGGTTCTCTAGGACCGGCCCCTGCTCTATGTGTAATTCCACGTACGCGGACATGTCTCCCGCCTTCTTCACTGTCGGTGGCGTGCCGGCAAGCCCGGCTCTCACAATACATTCGTTCAGCGTCAAACCATTCAGGTCACGTATGTTTTGGGCACCATCTAGGGAAAGCTCTCCGACCATGAATTTACTGCCGATGCAACCTACCCCAAAGCGAGACCCCTCCTCACACGCGAAGGAAGTGACTTGAATGCTTCTCTTAGTTTCGACTCGATCCTCATCGAGCGCTCTCATGACCTCGATCGCTGAAGCAACTCCAAGTGCTCCATCGAAATTTCCACCCTCTGGCACCGTGTCAAGATGCGAACCAACAGCTACAGGGGGAGACGCGGTGTCCATACCTTTCCGAATTCCGCTGAGATTTCCAACGGAATCCATGTGTGTCTCCATTCCCATCGCTTCAAGTAGTTCTTTTGCCATCATCTGCGCCTTCATCCAATCGTCAGTATATGCTAGCCGCGTAGTTCCTCGTTTCCCCTTTCCGATATGCGACAAGTCTTCCAAGTCCCGGAGCAAGCGCGGTAACGATATCGTGATTTGACACCGCTGAAGATGAGACCTGTGATCAACAGAATAAGTTTCCGGATTAAGCAGAGCCAATGGCATTTATGATAATCATCGCTGGCCCGCATAAGCTAGATTCAAATCGAATGCGTGTCAGAGATTTAGTCAGCTCTCAAGAGCGATGTCCGAAATCGGCGCTCGGCGAGAACATTCAATAGTGCTGCCCCTCCCCCATTCAGTTATGGATTATAACATCTCGACTTCAGGAAAAAGAGTACTTGACGAGGTATCGCCAGAACTGCTTATGAAGCACGTGCATGAGATTTCCAGGTACATCAGAATTTCGGGCAGCAAAGAAGAAGAGCTGTCTCTCAAGTACGTGAAACGGATACTCAAAAGATACAGGTTGAAAGTCAGAGAATACAGTTGTCCCGCATACATCGGGTACCCGCAACACGCGCTGCTGGAAATACAGTCTCCTGATTCTCGAATCATAAGTGGTGTTTCAGCAGCTCTAGCACCGTCAACTCCCCGGAAAGGTGTCATTTCCGAAATTGTTTACGTTGGACGCCCCAGCGACATCTCAATTAGTCCATACCGCTGTGGTGATAGACTTGTCCTGATCGAGGGTTTGGCGTCTCCGAAGGTTGCAAAGCAGTGTGAAAATAGTGGCGCGACTGGTGAGATTTTCATAAATGATGAATACGTTCACGAAGGTATTGTTTCCGTTGTCTGGGGAACTCCACGCCCGGAGAACGCGTTACTTCTGCCTTCTAAGCCATGCATCTCAATAAACAGAGCAGACGGTTTGCGTCTTAGACGGTTGCTTGAGTCCGGTACAGTCAGAGCAAAGCTGAGTACGCGAACGCGTAGAGCTTGGCGAAAGATTCCCATTCTAGTAGCGGACCTGCCTGGTAAATATGAGAAAGGCAGGTTCGCAATGTTGTCGGGCCATATCGATTCCTGGCATTTTGGTGCTATGGACAACGCAGGTGCTAACGCAGCCATGCTCGAGGTATCGCGAATTCTATCAAGAAACAGGAGGCAACTACGACGTGGACTCAGAGTCGCGTTCTGGTCTGGCCATTCTCATGGGCGATACGCAGGTTCAACATGGTACGCAGACAATTTTTGGATTGAGCTCGAAAGAAGTTGTGTAGTTCATGTGAACGTAGACTCTATTGGTTCAATAGGAGCAACTTCAGTAAGAGAAGCCCCTGTCATGCCTGAAGCGCAAGACCTTGCCAGCTCGATTACAGAACATGTCTCCGGACAGAAACTCTTAGGAAGCAGGTTTTCTAGAGCTGGAGACCAATCTTTCTGGGGTATCGGCATTCCATCCATCTTCATGGAACTTTCTGAAATACCATTGACCCGTGTCAAGAACCAAATCAGAGCTGTCAGGCTCAATGAACCATCGTCGAGCGGCGTGGGTTGGTGGTGGCATACAAAACACGACACAATCGACAAGATCGATCCGGAAAATCTAACTCGAGATACGAAAATCTATGTGATGTTGATGAATGAAATCTGCTCAAGACACATACTGCCATTTGATTATCAGAAAACCGCTGAAGAAGCTCGCCGCAATCTCCTTGAATTACAGAGATCAGGCAGAGGATCTTTTGACCTCAAGCCACTTATTGAGCAATCTAATCGATTGATCAGAGCCCTATCAAGATTCAATCACCAAATTGAGTCGTCAGGAGCCCAGGATAATGAGCGGATTAACAAGACGATAATGCGCTTGGGACGCTGCCTCATACCCGCCTTGTATACAGATGTTGGTCGCTTCGACCACGACTTGGCGGTTCCAATCCCGCCATTCCCAAGGTTGCAGGCGATAAGAAAGCTGGCGACACTTAGGAAAGGCTCAGAAGCCTTCATGCTGCTTTCAAATGGATTAAGACGCGACTTCAACTTCGTTGCAGCTGCACTCAGCGATGCAACAGATCTCGTGAACGAGTTCCTGCAATGACAGGTGTCCGATGAGTACATGTTCCACGTAGACTAAAATCATGACGTCAAGACGCAACTCTGTTATCGTGAGAGGAATCGACACCATGCAGCCAAAACGCAAACTAACAATAGAGGATTACTGCTCCATCAGGCAAGTGTCGGGCCCACAGATTTCGCCCGATGGAAGTCGAATACTGTTTTCCGTAAAGGATCCGCTTGCCTCTGAGAACAAATATGTCACACACATCTACGTCTCAGACCATGTCGGAAGCTATCGCCAATTAACGAGCAAGGGCTCTGACAACCATAGTCCAGTATGGTCGCCAACAAGCAGCTTTGCGTTTCTGTCCGACATGGACGGAACGCAGGCTCTTTGGACTTGTTCTCCTTCTGAAGAAGGGCACTTAACCAAGCTCGCATCAGTGGGAGAAAATCCGTCGTCACCACAATGGTCTCCTGATTCCAGGAGACTATTATTCCTCTCTAGAATACCACAAGGTGAACCTCAAGCCAGCGACGTACTCGTAATCAGAACACTCCCTTACAAGTTTGATAACTACGGTTTCCTCAAGAACAAGTGGAGTCACATATTCGTCGTTGACGAGCAAAACGGAGAACCGACAAAAATCACAGATGGAGAATTCAGTGTTACTGCCGCTGCTTGGGACAAAAGTGGGAACAAAATAGCGTATCTAGCTGGCAAAGGTGAACGACGAGAATTCTCCTATTGGAATGACGTTTGGATGGTTGATCTGAGAAATCAAGAACATGTGAAAATGACCGATGGTGAACGGTACTTCCAGTCTCTATCATTTTCACCCGACGGAAAGCTGTTGGCATATGTCGGGAGGAAAAGGAATTATGGGCTCGCGACCAAGACAGATGTGTACGTTCTCGACCTGGAAACAAAAAATGAATTCAATTTGACTGCGGGATTCAACTCGAAAATCGGAGACACGGTTTCCGGCGGAACATCAATTGCCTTGGACCCAAGCCCAGTGTGGACCAATGACTCACGCGGTATCTACTTCCTTACAGCTCTAAACGATGTCGCAGACTTGTATCTGGTTTCAGTTGAGGACAAAGAAGTCCAACGAGTGACGGATGCGACAAAATCCATTCAGTCATATAGTTTCTCGGAAGATCAAACCAAAATGGTGTTCCTCGCTTCAAGTAATTCAAGCGTATCCGAGATTTGGCTCCGTGAGAATGGTAAGGTTCGCAAAGTAACAGGATTCAACGACGAGTTAATGAAGGAAGTGCATCTTTCGATGCCTGAGAAATTCACCTTCACAGCAAGCGATAGTGTCAATGTCACCGGTTACTTCTACAAGCCAATTGGAGCTCCTCAGGCAAAGGCGGCCATGATTCTGATTCTGAAAGGCGGTCCGCACACTTGGTGCTACGGTAACGCTTTCAATTTCCAAGCTCAGATTCTTGCCGCCAATGGCTATGCCGTTCTTCTCACAAATGAACGGGGCAGTGGGGGATATGGCGAGGAATTCGCAAGAACCGCCAGAGCGAAATCGTATGGCGAAAGAGACTTTCAAGACGTAATGGAAGCGATAAAGTGTGTCCTCCGAAATTTCCATGTGGATGAGGCTAGACTGGGCATTACTGGCTACTCCCGTGGTGGCTATCTCACAAACTGGGCAGTGACGCACACGGATATATTCAAAGCCGCAGTCTCTGCTGGAGGAATATCCAACTTCTACAGTTTCTTTGGAATCGGAGATGAAATGTATGTTTGGTGTGAAGAAAATTTCGAAGCGCAACCTTGGGATAATGAAGAACTCTACCTGTCGAAATCACCGATACGATATGTGCGGCATGTTACTACACCTATATTGATCATGCACGGGCAGCAAGACTTCCGATCTTCCGTCACTCAAGCAGAGGAATTCTACACATCTCTGAAAAGAATGGGTAAGGATTCCGAACTCGTGATTTTCCCTGGCGAAAATCATGGTCTTCCCAGGACATCGCGTCCGCAGCATCTCATGGAATATCACCGACATGTTCTGAGATGGTTCGACAAATACCTAGGCGTTAAGCAAATCTGCCAAGACTGAGTGTCAGTATTTCGAGACAACAATCTGCAATGCCCACCACTTGGAGTTTCAATGGGGGTAGGTGCATCTTTACGTTTCACTCTTCAGACAGGTTTTTCCGAAGTACATACCGAATAACCAATCCCATCCGCCAGAAAGGGTTTGCCAATAGATGTGTGAGAACCCCTTCTTCATTGCGTAGCGGACTCTGTTCGGGTACATTTGCTTCACGGGCATATCATAGGAGCCTACGACAAATGTCGCTTTGCCCGAGCCCACCTCGAATGGACAATTGGTCCTGCCGGAATACGTGTAGGTATTACTCTCGCATCTTACAGTGGAGACAATGTTGTTCACCGCTACTCTAGCTTCGAGGTGAGCCGCAACTCCTGTTTTAGCGATCGGAATATCGGTCGCATCTCCTATCGCATATGCATCCGCATATCCGACAATCCGCATAGAGTACCTATCAGTTCGTATCCATCCATCAGCATCACCAATTCCTGACTTAACGATAACATCAGCTCCGCGATGCGGCGGAACCAAAATGAGCATGTCGAATTTGACAGATTTGCCCTCAAGAGAGCGCACCTCACGATCCGTTTGATCGACGCGATCAACATTGAAGAACGTGAGGCATTTTATGTCTCGTCTCTCGAAAAGCGGTTGGATGATCCTGGACATTGGTTCCGATGGATACGGTCGTGGATATGGAGTGATGAAGGTGATCTTCACTTTGTCGCGTATTCTTTTCATCCTTAGGTAGTCGTCGAGGAGAAACGCGGCCTCATTGGGTGATGGCGGGCATTTGTGTGGAACCCCCGCAATTCCAATCACAATATGACCGCCTTCGAATTCGTCGAGAGCGTCTCGGATTCTCAATGATTCTTCTGCGCTAGTGTGGAAGGTCAGAGCAGTTTCCCGCAGTCCGGGTATGGCGTCAAGATCTGCAACACTTCCTGTGGCGATTATTATGAAATCGTAAGGGATGGTTTGACCGGAGGCCAGAACGATCTCTTTTGTTTTCAGATCTATTCTTCTTGCATCCTGCTGGATAAGTGAGATTTCTCGTCTCAGAAGAGTTCTCTCTTCACGAATGATATCCTCTGGTCGGGTATCACTGAACGCAATGTGCAGATAGCCTGGTTGGAATGCGTGTGTGTCACTTCCTGATACAAGGGATATCGACACATGACCTGACCGCACTTCACGTCGAAGTGATTTTGCGAGCAGGTTGACCGCAAGTGTTCCGCCCGTCCCACCACCGACCACAACAACACGTGTTATCGCTTCGCTCATTACTGTTGACCACTGTATCCCTCTAATGGTTACTTCTTTCGTATCAGGAAGGTGATTGTTCCGCCATTTTCTTCCGTGGAGAGAAGCAAATTCCCTGTGGCTTGGCACCATGCTGTAATGTCTTGTTTCGCGATTGGGTCATCAGCCAAGAGTTCGAGCAGACCGCCACTTTCAATATGTTTCACGACTTGTAGAAGCACGTTTATTGGGCCGGGGCAGAATAGGCCTCGAGCGTCAACAGTTTTTTTTCCAGTTGAATTCAACGAGTGTCGCGCTACTGTTTGATTTCGAATTGAGGAGGTGTTCTAAACGTAGTTGATTTGCTCTGAGCTAGCCCCATAGAGACAAGGGTGGCGCAAACATGCAAGCCGGCGACCACGGGGTCAATGACTGGAACCCCAAGCTTTTTCTCGAGATCCGATCTGAGGCCTGAAAAGCCCGAGCATCCCATAACTATCAACTCGGCTCCCGTTTCATTGAGTGATTCTTGACAGTTCTTTGCGATCAAATCCTTGGCGCTCATTCGGTCTTCCATTACTCCCAACACAGTGAGTCCAATCGGCCTGAGGGCATATTGGTGGTCTGGAATCCCCAGTTGCTTTATGTAGCGGAGTTGCCGCGGAACAGCCGTCTCTGCACTAACAATTATCAGAAATTTCGTGGCTAGTAATCTCGCGAGAGAATATGATGCTTCTGTAATGCCCACCACGGGAATGTTCGCGAGTTCTTTTGCAGCGTCTAGACCAGGGTCTCCGAATGCAGCTACTACGACTCCATCATATCCGTTCTTTTCAGCTTCAGCAACAATCTTGTGAACTTGAACAGCAGCGAGGTAATTGTGGTAATACGATTCAAGGCCAAGCGGACCCTTGTCAGGATTTACGACATCCACTTCGAGGTCAGGTTTCCTGTAAGGGGAGATCGCGTCAGCTATCACCTTTGTATTTCTCGGGTTAGTATTTGGGTTGATTACAAGGATACGCACACGGTTCACCAGCCGGTACGTTCCGCCACTTCGAGAAGAGTAAACAGGTTGTCTCCTTCAAAGACAACACGTCTCGGAAACATCGTATGCACAACACCGTCGATGGGTGACGTGACTTTGCAGAGTTCGCTGCCTGAAAGATCGGTGATTCTTCCTAGTGCTTCGCCTTTTCTTGGTGTGTCCCCTTGGTCTGCTTTTGCATGGAAAATGCCTGTGGCAGGCGCTTTTACCCGGTACCACGTCATGCCTAGGAATTTTTGACTCTTCGGCCGTCGGGGTGCCCCTTTTAGCATCCCGAAATGCTTCATGAGATTTCTCACGCCCTCCATATGAAGCTGCACGAATTCTTCCAAAGGCTGGGTTCTATAGCCTAACCCGCTCTCGGTGATGATCGACGGAATCCCGCGCTTCAGTGTTTCGTAAACTAGGGTTTTGGGGCCGGTGTGAAGGATGTCTGGAGTTCCAGGCAGAACATACTCGTAACCTACAACTTTCGCCATTTCTTCCGATACTTTGTCGACCTCACTCGATATCCCTTTACAGAAGATTGTGTGGACGAGATGTGACTCATTGAGGTCACCGCCTCGTAGGTCCACATGGTAGTTTGATTTGAGGACAATTTCATTGAAGAGTCGGTGGGCCACTCTCTGTGTTAATGTTCCGTTGGGGTCGCCCGGGAAGGCCTGGTTGATGCTTAACCCATCCATCAAGCTCACTGATTGGTTCAGACCGAACCAAGGTGTACGGAATTGAAGTACAGGTAGGTAGACTGCTGGAACAACAACCAATCTCCCAGTCAAGTCTGCTGAGCTGGTTTCCTGGTACAGCCGCGCCGCGGCCTCAACGCCGTCATACTCAGTTGGGAACAACCCTCCTGTAACCAAGAACGTAGGTCCGTTCGTAGACCCGTTCACTACACCTACTGGAATGTCAACACGCCCAGTCGCAATCGTGTTTACCACATTGACAAATCCGAATTTCTTCTGATCTCTTTCAACTGCAAATGGATCAAAATTGTCGGTTGGCATATTGACGGCTGTCAGAATTCATGAATATAATGTTAGTTTTCATTTGTCTACTGAGAAAGCTTCCGCGCTGGTGATATACCACTCCATCAAGATGAAAGGGTCTGTTGTGTGACGAGCTCCATGAGTAATGTTCTGAAAGTTCAGAATCTGGAAGCCCCCAAAGGCAGCAAGAAACAAGGTTATCTGAAGATATCCGAGAAACCGGCTGGCCTTCATCAGGTGCCGATCACTTTGATCAACGGCCATGGAGACGGCCCAACATTGATCGTGAACGGAGGGGAGCACGGGTCAGAATACAACGGCCCTGCGGCTGCCTTAAGGCTGTGTGCCGAATTGGATCCCAACAATATCAGCGGTAACGTAATCATCGTTCCACTCGTCAATACCCTCGCGTTCGAGGGAAGATGGATGCACTCAAATCCTGTGGATTACAGAGACATAACGTCCTGCTACTTACCCGAGATTCCGAAAACTGGATCCGGGCATCCGCTCATAACCTATCAGGTTGCAAGTACATTCTACCGCGAAGTTCTAGCAAAGGGAGACTATAGACTGAACCTTCACGGCGGCGATATCGAGGAAGATGTGCTGGTGAGTACAATGTATTCGAAGACTGGTACAGATGCCAAGAGAGATGAAGTCTCGCTCGCTCTGTGTAGAAACTTTGGCTGGTCATGGATTAGAGAGGGTCTTCCGAAACCGAAGCCCCAGAGCGACAAAGGACTACCCATGCCAATCAGTATGGGAACTGAAGCGGGTGGGATGGGAAGATGTCAAAGTGACATAGTTAGCCAGGTTGTAAAGGGCGTATTGAATGCCATGAAGTATCTCAAGATGCTCGACGGAAAACCCGATATCCCACCCACGGCGAAGGTATTCAACCCTTACCACATCTACTCACAGCATGGAGGATTCTTCATTTCAAATGTCAGAGCAGGTGACCTAGTGTCGAAAGGAAACACACTGGGCACCGTAAGGAACCTCTTTGGTGAAATCGTTGAGGAAATTCAAGCCCCAACCAGTGGAGTGATCCATATGGTTACGTCGCCCTCAGTCTACGAGGGAGATGTCCTATACGAAGTCGGAAAGGACATCAGAGAAATCAAGTAGCGATGACCACCCGAACATTTCACTTACAGTTCCGTTTCCCAGTAGGAATGCCGTACAATCCTGCTGTCAACTATCCGATTATGCGAAAGACGCTAAGTGATTGAAAAGGGCACATGTGTGTGTTGGCTTGACAGAAATCGTGCGGCTATTCGATCCAATCGACATTGGCCAGATGCATGTAAAGAACAGGATTGTATTCCCGGCTCTAGGGACGAGATTCGCCAGTGCAATTGGTGAAGCAACGCAGCGAGACGTCGACCACTACAGAGCAAGAGCTGCTGGTGGCGCTGGTTTGCTTGTAGTTCCATGGGTTCTTGTTGACACCAGGCTAGGTAAGAAGATTGGTCGCTTGAGGCTTGACAGCGATGAGTACATTCGTGGCCTACATGAAGTAGTTGACGTCGTTCATAGGAATGACGCAAAGATAGCAATTCAACTGGCCCACCCCGGCAGGGCCATGACCCCTGAAGAAACACCAGACGGTGTGGCCGTTTCAGCTTCGGAATTCTATTCGGAGCCTTTCAAAACTAAGGCGAGAGCATTGTCAATTGGTGAAATAGACTACTTGATTGACGCTTTCGCGAGCGCTGCCAATAGAGCGAAGAAAGCAGGATTCGACGCCGTTGAGTATCACGGAGCCAATGGATACTTGATAGCGCAGTTTCTTTCGCCCCTCGTGAATAAACGTGAGGACCAATATGGCGGGGACCGTCTTCGCAGAATGAACTTCCTCTTGGAGATCGTGGAACGGACCAGAGAGGGGGTCGGCCGGGACTATCCTCTCATGGTCAGAATAAGCGGTGACGAATTCGTCGAGGGAGGGTTAACACTCGAAGACAGCAAATACATTGCCGGAAAGCTAGCAGATTCGGGAGTTGACTGCATCGACGTCACCATGGGGATCGTTGAATCATATCACAAATCGATGCCGCCTATGGCAGTACCGCGGGCAGCTTACGTGTATCTAGCAGAGGGAATAAAGTCAGTCGTAGATGTCCCAGTAATTGCTGCAGGGAGGATAAATACACCACTGCTTGCCGACAGATTATTGCAGGAGAAGAGAACTGACCTCGTGGCTATGGGGCGAGCACTGTTGGCGGATCCTGAACTCCCAAACAAAGCTCGAAGAGGAGCATTCGAAGACATAATCCCATGTATTGCATGTAACCGTTGCGAGATGGCAACCTCTGACAACCTTCCAATCAGATGTACAGTGAATCCGCGTGTTGGACGCGAAAGAGACTACTTGGTAACAAAAGCTGAGAAAAAGAAACACGTGTGTGTTGTTGGCGGTGGACCTGCTGGAATGTCAGCAGCTACGGTTGCAGCATTGAGAGGCCACCAAGTTGAGCTCTACGAGAAACAGGACCAACTAGGAGGTCAGCTGCGTCTCGCTGGAATCCCACCACACAAAGAGGAATTGACCGGGCTCTTGGCGTATCTTGAGTTACAGCTCCGCAAAGCAGGAGTAAGAATCTTCCTTGGATGCGAGTTTACACATGACTTGCTTCAGAAAAACAAACCGGATGTCGTGATCGTGGCCACAGGCGCGACCCCGATCAAGCCGAAGATAGCCGGTGTTGAGGGATCTAATGTACTTCAGGCTTGGGACATACTGAAAGGACACGACACTAAAGGCAAAATTGTCGTGGTGGGGGCAGGATGCCAAGGATGTGAGACGGCAGAGTATTTGGCAGCTAAGGGCAAAAACGTGACTATTGTAGAGATGCTTCCAGAGCTTGCGTGGGACATGGAACCCTTCACCAGAATCTTTCTGCTTGAACGATTCCAGAAATACGGGATCAAAGTCTACAAGTCCACGACTGTGGAAACGATAACGTCACAAGGCATTAACGCAAGAGGCAAAGACGGCAATAAGTTCTCAATCGACGCAGAAACTGTGGTGATCTGCGTGGGTTCAAGACCCAACGACGCCCTTCTATCTGCCCTCGAAGGAACTGTAAACGAACTACACGGAATCGGCGACTGCAGGGAATCTGGAAGAATACTTGAAGCAATCCACGCTGGCACGCACACGGGACATGAAATCTGAAACTACTTAAACTCCCGCTGTGAATTGCGGGCCTTCGATAGGCGTAGTGCTGAGGCCTGCTAGATCGGTGAGAGTATGAGAATTGGAGCAAAATTCGGCGGAGATATGCCCATTAATGAAACTATTGAGCTTGCCATTTTCGCGGAAAAGGCGGGTTATGACTCTCTGTGGGTCAACGAATCACGATATACACGCGACGCGGTTACGAGAATATCTGCTATTGCCGCATTGACCAATAGGGCCACTCTGGGCACTGCTGTTCTAAATCCGTATACCCGGAGCCTAATGCTATTGGCGATAACAGCGGGGAGTATCGACGAGATATCTAGAGGGCGATTTATCCTGGGGATGGGGGTAGGAACGAGGAAGTACCTGTCATCGGAAGGAATCAAGCCTTCAAACCAACTTACACGCCTACAGGAATGCGTGCTCTTGATGAGAAGACTATGGGGTGGCGAGACTGTCTCGTTCCAAGGTGAAACCCTTAGCCTTTCAAATGCTAAACTCGATTTCAAACCCGTTAGACCTAGAATCCCCATATACTTCGGCGCAACGGAAGAACGCGGGATAAGACTCGCCGCGAAAATTGCGGACGGCATCATACTGAATGGATATACGTCCAAATCCCACGCTAGAAGCGTCAAGGATTTGCTCTCTCGTGAACGAGCAGATCACCTACACCTGTTGGGTAACGTCATGGTCTCGATAGATGACGACCAGGAAGCTGCAATTGAAGGCGCTAGACAGCTTGCTTATACGTACTTCACATCAATCCCAACGATAGCAAACGCGAACGGAATTTCGCACGATTTCATTGAAGAACTGAAAAGTCTTGAAAGAAAAACAGGAATTGATGATGCCATGGAACATCTGCCCGATCATATGATCACTGATGCGGTGGCGACTGGCACACCTGAGCAGTGCAGAAAATGGATACGCGATTATTCGCAAAGTGGATTACAGGAAGTGCTGATAGCGCGGATTCATGGGGACACCAGGCGGATGATTCGTGAGATATCAGAATTGAATACCGACTGACGTCGCCACCGTTATTCCACGCAAATCAGAGTACACGGGCGGGTATGAATGGCGTCCGCCAGTCCTTGTACCAGCCCAGAATCTTGCACCCAGAATCAGTTATCAACACCGTATCCTTTGACCTTATTATCTCCTTCCGCGACCCGTAGACAACGGGGTCGAGTACTATGATCATTCCTGGTTCCAGTGGTGTGTTGTCAGATTCGCACACGTAAGGAGGTTCATGAGTAGTTACTCCTACCCCGTGGCCGAAACCAAGCTCCTCTATGAGGTCGATCCCTCTTCTCTTCGCCTCTTCTGAGATTATTCTAGCTATCTCGCTGCATTTGACTCCCGGCCTCATGGCGTCAACTGCTACTGTTCTCAGGGCTACGAGGCCGTCGTAGGCTGTCTTCTGCTCCGGACTTGGTTCACCCATCATTACCATTCTGGCCGCATCGCTCCAATAACCTTCGATGGAACTACGCATCTCAATTCTAAGGGTTTCATGCTCTCTGAGCTCCTTCTCTCCTCCGCCAATACCGAAGAATGGTGCATACGGCCAAAATTGTTTCGAATTTTCTCCAGAAGCTATCGATGAAAGTTGATGATACCCTAAAGTTTCGAGCCCGCGCTCTATGCAATGGACGCGAACTTCTTCTGAAAATGCCATTTCTGTTCTTGGAGCCGTTATGATGATGTGATGGGTGGCGCCTTGTATGCCATGGTCTGTTCGGTATGCAACATCTGAGAGAAGTTGCACTTCTTCTTGTGTTTTGTTCATTCTCAGTTCGCTGAGTAAACCGTCACAGTTCTGTAGCCTCAATTCACCTAATGTATCTCGAAGGTTCTCGAATAGTACGGTTGGGCAGCGTCCCATATCTATGCCAATAATGCCGCCCGCCCTGACCTTACGGACTATTTCCTTCAGCGCGTCAGTGGCAGCTTTTACATTGTCTCCACTTTCGATGTATGAGTGGACTTGCTTGATCCAGCTAAGTTTTCGAATTGTTGATTCCCACTGTGACGGGCAGATGCATTCAGGCTCTCCTTTTTTTGGCCAAAAGACAGCGACATAGCGGTCAAGGGCGTTATGGAGAAACGGAAGCGGGGCTCCGGTAAGATATTGGAAGTTATCGGCACCCACAACCACTATTCCATCGAATTCGGTTGCAGCTAGTTTCCTGTTTACTTTTTCAGCGACTCTAAGGTCCAATTCATTTCATCTCCTTAATGCGTAGAACGAACGCCTGTAACTGCGTAGAGTTTGTCCCAGCTCCGATACCAGCTTAGAAGTCTTGACCCACGTTCCACGATTTCATAAGTGTCTTTGGAGTGGATTAGTTCCTTACGTGGACCAAACGTGTAAATGTCTAGCGCGATTACCATGCCGGGTTTGAGGATTGTATTGTCGCTGTAGTCAAGATATGGTGGTTCTCGGTCACTAACGCCCACTCCATGTCCGACGCCAACACCTTCCCAGAATTTGATGCGCTCCTTCTTCGAAGACAGTATCACTGCATCGAAGACATCCTTCGATTTCTTGCCTGGAAGGAGTGTTTCGATTGCTGCGTCTTTCAATGTCATGTTGTCGTGATAGGCTGAAGACTGTTCTGTTGATGGTTGGCCAATCACTGCCATTCGACCCGCATTCGACCAATATCCGCGGTTATGATTCGTGACGTCCATGCGTACAAGCTCTCCACCACGAAGCATCTCCAACTGCAAGGGAGGAGCATAGAACGATTGCGCCCCCGCGCCCTGCATAGTTGCAAGATGTCCTACGCCAGAACCGCCAAATTCGTACACGTGAACTCTAACTCGTTCTGAGAATTCTGAGATCGCATATCCTGGTACATCAACGGTTCCTTCTAAATGGTTAAGCGCTGAAATTATCCCACTCTCAGAATGTTTAGCAGCAACTTCAAGCATGTCCACCTCGTCCTTCGTTTTCTCAATGCGCAGCGCCTTAAGCTGCTCATCGCAGGGTATCCACTCAACGTTAGGTAGCTTACGCTTCATTAGGTCAAAGAGGGAGGTAGTGATCCGGGACTTATCAACTGCCAGTTTCTTGTCAGTGAGTCTCAATCCTGACAAGACTTGTGTTAGAGATTCAATCACAGCTTGTGGAGGGAGGTTCTTGTTCTCATCATAGGTACTGATTTTGCCTTTCCATCCTTGCTGGACGATGCTGTCGGACCAATCGAAAGGGCAAATTATGTTCTCATGTTTGTCCGCAGTTTTTACGACCAACGCCTGTCGGTTCGGATAGTTGCTAGCGAACGGCAGGACAACACCGGTAAGATATGTGAAGTTGTCTGACCCGACAGCGATAATTCCGTCGTAGTTCTCTAGTGCAACTCGAATCTTATCTGTTAATTCGGGTAATCTTATTCCCTCATTTTCCCGGAATGATTTCAGCTAGACAACCAGGCTAAGCAATGCCATTCTCACCGTTACGCCGTTGGCAGCTTCACGGAAGTAAGCTGCGTGCGGTGTTTTGTCAACCTCGGGGTATATTGCGAAGCCACTTGCCCCGCTTCTGGGTAAGTCATGCATGATTATCATATCTCGTTTAGACCCTTTCAGCTTGTCGAGAGTAATTCTCCATGATTCAGCGAACTTGAGGGCGTCAACTTTCTCTTGTTCCAGCAGCTGTTCCGGTTTCTTACCCTTGTATGTTCCTCCATCAACAACGAAGCATACGTCGGCTTCTTTCAATGCCTCTTCCAGAGGTACGTTACGGTACTTCGCCTTGTTTTCTTTGATGTACTTCAGGTACTTCTCTGTTGGAGCTCCACCCTCGGGATTAGCAAACAGGAGTTCAACGTCATACTTGGCTAAACCGTAGATGCGCGCGTGCGAAGTTCTTTCGTATCTTATGTTACCTGTTAATGCGATCTTCAATCCATTGATTCTCCCTTTCTCCTTCTTGACTGTGTAGATATCCAGCAATCCTTGCGTGGGATGTTCGATATCTTCAGGTGGTACTCTGAAGCCCGCATTAATCACGGGTATACTGGCGACATCAGCAGCAACATATGGGTAGTAGTCGAGGCCTGTTTGAGGTGACCTCATGACAATCACGTCCGCGTAATCCTCAACCATTCTTATGGTGTCCTCGAAAGTTTCGCCTCTAGTTGGGTCGCCAAATCTTGTAACCGATGCATCAGCCCAACCTACGACCCCGCCGCCCAGTCTCAACATGGCAGTTTCAAAACTGAGTCTTGTCCTCGTACTCGTCTCGAAGAAGAGCGACGCCATTATCTTGCCCTTTAGAGTGTCGTAGCTTTTTCTAGGGTCAAGTTTATCCGCGGTGTCAAAGATCAGCTCTATCTCTTCTTGCGTCATGCTCTTGAGGGAAAGGATGTCCCTGCCTTTCAATGAATTCTCCAATACTCTCACGACCTCCATTCGCCGGCGTTTGTGCCACGATGTATTGGTGTAACGAATTTTCCGGTGCTAGGCTTACCTACAACCTGACCGTCCCGCATAACTTCAACGCCATTGACCAAGGTTGCGACCGGCATTCCTTTCACTTCAACTCCATTGTAGACTAAAGCTATTGCCTTCGCTTTCGTATAGAACTCTTCGGCGCGCAATTTTCTTTTCTTCTTAGGATCAACAATGACTAGGTCCGCATCGGATCCAACTCGCACCACGCCTTTTTTGGGATATAATCCGAAGATCTTGGCGACCTTTTCGGATACTGCTCTCGTCAGTGTTTCCAAAGATATTCTCCCTTCGTTTACGTGAGTTAACATGACAGGCAGAAAAGCGTCAAGGCAAGGTGTTCCCATGGACGCTTTCCAGATGTTCTTGAGTCCAGCCTCTTTCCAGTCCTTAGTAAACGGTCCATGGTCGCTGGTCACAATATCGATCGTGCCATCATTCAATCCCTTCCAGAGCTCGTTGCGATCCTGAACGGTTCTGATAGGGGGATTAATCTTCGCGTAAGCGCCATATTGGTTGACCTGTTCGGCAGTGAAGGTTACATAGTGCGGCCAAGTCTCTGCAGTCAACCGTTGCCCGTTTGCTTTCGCTCGCCGGACGACATCAACAGCTTCTTGAGCACATACATGACAGATGTGGATACGGGCTCCTGCCGCATTCGCGAGCATGGCTGCACGAGAAATCCCTTCTGATTCTGTTATGCCCGGCCGGGCTTCCAGATATGCAGCAAGGTCCATCTTTCCCTCTGACTCAAGCTTCTTCGACAAGTATTGGTAGATCTGCCAGTTCTCCGCATGCACACACGACGGTATTCCGGTTGGTGCGATCGTTTTGAATACCTCAAAAAACGATCCGTCATCGGTGACAAAAAGGCCCCACATGTCCTTCTCTCGTCCTGGAGAGGGCTGTGGCATGAAAGTCTTGAATGCGACAGCGCCCTCGGCAGCCATTCTCGGGATTTCCTCAAGATTTTGACTACCGGCACCACCGTAGAGTCCAAAGTTAACAACAGCGTCGCGTTCGGCTTCCTTTCTTTTTTCCGCAAAAGCCTTCGCAGTTGAAGTTGGTGGGAGAGTTTGGGGCATCTCGAGTATCGTAGTGATTCCACCAGCGGCAGCTGCCATGGTTCCGGTTGTGAAATCCTCCCAATCAGAACGCCCCATCGCGTGAACGTGGCAATGACCATCTATCGCGCCCGGCATAATCAGATTACCATGCAAGTCCTGAACCTTGTCAGCTTCCGGTAAGTTCCCGTTTCTTGCTATCGCCACAATTTGACCTGAATCTATGGCCAAACCTCCTACAAATATCCCATCACCTGTAACGATCTTAGCGTCCTTGAGGACTAAATCAACTAAGGCCAACGTCCATGTTCCTCGCGGTTCTGAGAAAGGCAGTGAAAACAGGTATTAGAGTTTATGCCACACTACTTGGAAGGAATAGGTTTCGGCGTCAACAGAGGGTTCCTGAGACATCAGAGCTTACTGTCTACGACTCCCAGAAATCGCTCGAATTACTTAATAAACAAATCGCGTTATTCTTGCCCCAGTGTTTCGAAAATGTTTCGACATATAGACGACACCAAACCTGTAGAAACCAGCAAAGGAATTTTCGAGAGAGTTCTCCTTGCACCTGAAGATACAAAACACCACAACTTAACCGTGAAGCACTTTACTTTGACCAATGGAGCAACAGTTAGCTTCCCAGACCAGGACAGAGAGTATCAGCATTACGTTGTGAGCGGCTGCGCCTTGATGGGTGGAGCATATCTTCACAGCGAAAGTGCAATGTTCGTGCCAGGCAATAAGTCTCCGCACAAGATTAGTCAAGCTGGAGAAACAGAACTCAGACTCATGACACACATTTACAAAGCACCAAAACCGTACTTCCGATGGGCTAAGGCAAGGACTTTCCACCTATACAACGCACAGTATACAAGCCTCCGACCAGCGGTGATTAGTCAACAGCTCATTACCGAGGAGCAACATGCAGTTAGTGGAGCCTACCGCATGCACGCAATTGATGTTCAGACAAATGCGCCTATGAACGAGTTAGGGACACACACCAATCCAGAGGAAACAATGTACTTTCTGCGTGGTGAAGGCGAAGTCTTATCAGAGGGGCAAAGGAAGAAAGTTCGACCCGGGTCTTTCGTCTACACGCCGCTCGATGTGGAGCATAATATCTACAATACCAGTCAAACCATACCTCTGCAATACTTCGTGCTCGAATACATTGAGCATGACAAAGCTTGGGCCGAAAGAGGATACAATTCGCCACCATTGACGCACCAGAAATCTTAATCTCGTTTTTTCTCTCCCGGTATTTTTTTGATTGGCACGGATAAGTTCGAGTATCAAGTCAGACATGTAACTGTTCGGCCAAGAAAACCCGATTGATCATCGCCACTCTACCCTTTCCGCAATTTGCTCGGAATTGCATGTGTGTGACAGTTGACCTTGTGCGACAAAGTCACCGGGCTGTGTCGCATGAAAAGGGATAGAGGCCCAGTGCGAACGCAATCTGGGCGATGCATTGATGAGGTTTGGTCTTCTACTCCAGACCTTCTAGTGTTCCATCCAGTGAGAGAATTTGCATTATGAAATCTCCGGGTCTGACGGGTGGATATGTGCGAATGTACATGACAACGCTTCTCATTGGTGATCGGAGCTCGTTTACCGTGTCCCCAAAGGCATCCCTGATGGTTGCCAGCAATTGGTCTTTGGCGACTTTTTGTCCAGCTTTCACAGCGGGATAATATATCCCTCCTGTAGGTGCTGTAATCGTCTTTATGTCGTCAGTGAAGTTTGGTAGTTTCTTTGGTTCCGGCATGAGGTTGGCTTTTCCCTCAATCATACCCAAATGTCGCATGAAGTTTAGAACGCCACTCTTGTGGAACGTCACAGCCTCCTCCTGAATGAACCCAGCTGATCCAGCTTCGGATACAATATACGGTATTCCGTTTTTCGGATATTCATTTCCTGTGTATTGCGATCGCGGGTCCTTGGTGACGACCAATCTCGCGTCCGGAAAGCAGCGTGCCAAGGTTACCGTCATCTTGTCCACTTTCTCATCTCCGACCTGTGGAAATAGTACAGCATGATAGTTGATCCATTCACTTGGTTCACCGCCATGAAGATCGATCACATATTGGCATTGTTTCCTCATGGTGGTGTAGACTAGGTTTACGAATCTCGCAGTATGAGTGCCGTCAGGGTCACCGGGAATCTGAGTGGCACTGTTGAATAACCCAGGCCACTCTAGAGGGTTGAATCGCTCTTGGATTCCTTCAAAAGCTGGAACGTTCACAATCGGGAAAATCACAAGGCCCCCAGTCAGCTTCTTCGGATCTATTTCGCGTGACAGCTCAATAGCTGCCTGAATGCTGCTAAACTCTGCTGCGTGGACTCCTCCTGTGATTCCTAGGATTGGTCCATCTTTCTGGCCATTGATGAGTACCACAGGAATCCTAACCACGGATCCCACGCCTGCGCTGAAACTAACAAATCCACGACTTTTTGACCCTTGCTCTGCTTCTATCTTGTCACAAACAAGCTTCATGGATTCCACAGACTTCCGGTAAGAGAGCACGAGCAGCTAAAAAACGTTCGGAATGGTCTTGCTGTGTTGTCATTTAGACATGCGTAAATGTACCTTGCCATCATTCCGCTAATCTCCAGACGAAATGCCACACCAGAATGATCTCAATTGAACCGAATAGCCAGTATTCTTCCTAGCGGATACAACAGTAGAATGAAACAGCTCTTCCTACTGGTCTTCCTGAATGAATCTGGAAGGATTCCTATCTCAATTTACCTGCCCCTTTTCTTGATCGAAAAGTTCAACAGCCCTTACATTCTCGTCGGTCTTGCCCTAACGCTCTCCACATCTGCGTCTGCACTGTTCCAGATGATAGGAGGGATTCTGGCTGATTCTCTCGGACGGAAAAGAACGATTCTTCTCAGTGCTGGAGTGAGGATATTTACACTCTCTGGGCTAACGATCATCTCGATTGTAGGCAGCTCAGTGGGGGCTTTCCTTGCTCTGTACATATCGACTGAGGCTTTGAATGGCCTCTTTCAGACCGCCACAAGCGCTATGGTAGCAGACCTAGTTGAACCACGCAAACGCGTCGAGGCATACGGGATCTATCACATCAGCATAAATGTCGCATTCACGCTAGGAGCTCTGGTCGGCGGCTTTCCCATCGCGTTCACACTTCTCTTCGTCTTCTGGCTCCTTTGCATGATTGCAGACGTCATGATCGTTGTTCCATATCTCAAAGAGAGTCGGGGAGGTAGTAGAAGTAGATTCAGCTTGTGGTCTTTGGTAGCTGGAGTGAAGGACCGTCATCTCCTTGCGTTCGGTCTAGTTACCTTGGGAGCTGGTCTAGTTGCTAATCAGATGGGCCCGACACTGGTACTATACGCAACAGGCAGTCTTGGAGTTACAAGGGAACAACTCGGTATCCTATACACTCTTAATGGAGCTCTGGTTATCCTTCTCCAATATCCGATCTCACGTCTTTTGCTCAGATATTCATACTCAAAGACACTTGCAGTGGCTTCCATCCTCAGAGCCGCAGGTTTCCTCATGATTGCAGGATTGAGTGGCTTTGGTTTGCTGCAGGTTGTTATTGTCGCTCTTACATTGGGAGAGATTTTGCAGACCCCTACAGGAGCATCCTACGCTGCTGTCTTGGCGACTGAAACAAACAGAGGAGAATACCTGGGATTCTATAACTGGATGTGGAGCTCAGGAATGGCCCTAAGTCCGATTGTGGGAAGCTATTTCCTAAGCATTCTGGCACCAAGCGCCTTCCGTGCTTGGTATGTCATATCTCTGATCGGTGTCGCATGTTCCGTTGTCTACATGTGGCTCGGGAACGTGACAAGAAAGCGTCTACCAAGGCTCGCGGGCATCTTGTAAGTGAGCTCGACTTTCTGCTTCTCGAGGCTAGTTCGATAGCAAATCGGTCAAGTTGATTCTTGCCATGAGTTCATCGAGCTCACTTGCACTTTCAGGGTCAAGTTTCGTCGCGGGTTCGCGAACGACAGCGGTCGCTATTGCGCCTCTTCTTCTAAGGATCTCCTTTCTGATTGCTAAGCTGAGTAATGGCTGAGCTTCGAATTTTATCAGCGGCAAGACACGGTAAAACAGCTCTCTTGCAGATTCTTTCTTGCCTTGAGACATGTTTTCGTATACCTTCACCAATACTTCGGGATAAGCAAAACCCGTCATAACACCGCACGCGCCTCTTGATAGTTCCTCGAAAGCGTAGAGACCTCCGAATCCTCCAAAAATCTTCATTTTGTCGCCAGCCAGTTTTCGTATCTTCGTAATTTTGTTTGGAGACGGAGCGTCCTCAATTTTGGCATATTCTACTCCTTCAATCTGAGAGAGACGAGCAAGGAATTCGGGCGAGAAGTGAAAACCGTAGGTCACTGGTTCATCTTGAACCACAATTGGGATATCTACTGCGTGAGCGATGTCATTGTAGTAGTTGAAAATCGCATCTTCATTCGGCTTAGCAAGTCGAGGAGGAGCAACCATGATGGAATCCGCCCCAAGTTCCTCAGCCTCCTTACTGTACATGATAGCGAGTTCCGTACCAGTTGCTCCCGTTCCGGAAACCACTGGAATGCGGCCATTCACCTGATCGACAACGGTTTTGGTGACCTCGCGTTTTTCGGGTTCGGATAACCGCATGACCTCACCCAATATTCCCAATAACGTAATTCCATGAACGCCTGCCTTTATTTCGAATTCAACCAGTTTCCTTAGGCTGTCGAAATCCACTTTCCGCTGAGTATCGAATGGTGTTGCTAGAATTGCGGAAATTCCCTTCATGACTGTACCCATCGCACACCACCCCGAGCTTTCAGCTTGGCATAATTGAGATGTTTAATAGGTTTATGATACTCGCGGAGGCAGGCATTGGTTTCAATTCAATCTAGTTTAGAGGCCCTCAACACTTCGGGCATCGGAATTACGGAGAGAATTCGTAGACAAGGTATTGGAAATTGTCATTCTCAGTGTTGTGGACACTATGGACTATGTGCGGTCCTGTGTATACTGCTGATCCGGGCTTCACAGCAAATCTCTTCTCGTTGATCTTCACGAATCCTTTCCCGCGGAGCACATAGAGAAATTCCTCCTCGTGCTCGTGCGAACCCAAAGTTGCCTTAGGTGTTAACGTCTCAAGATCTACACCGACCGTTCCAGATGCTCCCGAAGCGATTAGTAAATCAGGACTGAAGATTGTGCGACTGATGAAACCAACCAATTCGTGAACTTGGAACTGTGACGCGGCAACTATCAATGCTTTGCCCTTCCTCGCTGGCGCTTTGCAGCGTGTGAATAGACATCTAAACGGTCCGTCTCCAGTATTCACTATGCAATGTCTCGTGTCCACAGGAATCCACGCAGCGGTGTCTGGGTCGAAAGGGTGCCGTGTCTGACTCGAATGCTTCAGCAGCGCAATTGTGCCACGACCCGACAGCAGGTAATAGGTACACTCATTTTCGCCGTTACGAATCTGAAGAGAGGCATCTTCATTGAATACTAATAACCCTAAGCTTGCGTTTCCGTTCACCGTCTGCTCTCGTCCAAATATCTCGTACTCCGTGATCCCGCTACTCACCTTGTGTGGAGCCAGCTGTGATAGATCTACGATCAATGGATACTCACTATCCTCGTGATGTCTACACGTCTAAGGTTAGATTAAACATCTTGGAATTGCTGCGTTAATTCGTTGGCGAACAAACTTCAGTTCAATCCATAGTTGGCCGCGGAACCCGTTTCGGTCTGATTCCCAGAATCAGCAGAGCACTAACGAGTTGAACAATTGAACCTACAATGAAGATTAGAACAGGACTGAACGCACTCCAAACGAATCCGAAAATGATTGGCCCGATGATTGTTCCCAAGTCTTCTGACGAGCCGTACAATCCCACGTGCGTGCCGTATCGTGAATTTGGCGCAATCTCAGGAATCATGGCCAAGAGAAGTGAGGTCGCTGAAAGCCCCACAGAAACGGCCATCGATACCAGGAATAACCAGGACTGGGTGCCGGCCACTAAGAAAAAGAGAAACATGACCGAGGACGATCCAAACCCGACCACCACTACTAGTTTTCTCCCGAATCTGTCCGACAGCCATCCGAACAGAGGGATCGCTACCAGCTGAGCAGCAGCAGTGGCACTTAGAAGAGTGCCCACTTCGAAGGCAGACATGCCTATTTGCTGTGAAGCGTAAAGCGGCAGGAATGATCTCATCAGTGGAAACGTCATCAGTGTGAACACAGTTGAGAGAAACAATAACCATACGGAACGCTCTTTCAAGATTGCTCTGTGACTTGGCGTAGCCCGTTGTGTCGTTCGTCTCCCGGTTTTGGGAAATGTCAATACCACGACACAAGCCAGGACCAATGCCATTGCGGAGGACGCGTAAAATGAACAACCGAAGGAACAGTACTCTGCCAGGTAAGAACCAACCAGTGGTCCTATTATCCGTCCCAAAGCTCCAAACGCCCACAGCAGGCTAACCATCAACCCAACGGACTCAGGGGGAGCTTCACCTGATACGTAGGATCGCGTTATGGGACTCAAGACAACACAAATCGCACCCCAAATGAACTGCAGCACGAAGAAATATGTAACCGGAAACGGGATTGCATAGAGCGGCAGAATAATGCTCATCGCAATTGTGGAAAAGAGCATTAGGTGTTTACCGTTGACACGGTCTGACAAGGTGCCCCAAATCCACTCGAAAAGGAACATTCCAAGTGCTGATGACGTAACCAACAGACTCCAATCAATAATCCCGATTCCAAGAGAGTGAATATACAGAGGCATCACGGGACCGCTGATGGAAACACTTTGCAGAGTGCTTGAGAGCAACATTATCATGTATACAGGCAACATGCTGCGGAGGTTAGAGTTCAAGCGCTTTCCACCGTTTGATTCTCGAATTGGGGGCAAGGTCGTTATGTTTGGATTTGCGTATGGTATCACCAATATGCCGGGTAGATCAAGAAAGGCGTAGTCACGAGAAAAAAGGATAGTTGATGCGTCTGGAGATCAAGGCTCTTGTCTACGGTCTTTCGACGCTCGGAACGCCTTTTCAAGATGACCCATGGCCTCATCGATGTGCTGCTCTTGTATTGTCAACGGTGGTACGAACCGGAGAACATTGTGTTGAGCACCCACTGATCCCACCACCAATCCTTCTTTCAGAGCGAATTCGATCGTTTTCGTTGCCAGTTGAGTTGCCGGCTTCCTAGTCCTTTCGTCCTTGACGAGGTCGAAACCCAGCATAAGTCCCTTCCCTCTGATCTGGCCAGGCAGCTGTAAGTCCTCTTGTAGATCTTGGAGACGCTTCAGCAGATAGTGTCCCATCTTCTCAGCATGTTGAACCAGTTTTTCTTCGCGGACAATGCGAAGGGTCTCAAGAGCAACCGCACACCCTAACAACTGTCCATCCTTGCTCATGCCTACGCTATTTTCACGACCCCATTTCTCAGCAAGGTCATTCTCGGCGACTAGCAAGGTGAGTGGGATATTACCGCTGAGAGCTTTTCCGATGCACAAGACGTCTGGCCACACTCCCCAATGCTCCAGTGCAAACATGCGCCCGGTCTTTCCTATTCCTGTCATTACTTCATCTGAAATCAGTGGTATTTCGTAATCCTTGCAAATCTTGGCAAGTTCTTGGAAATATCCGTCGGGGGGGACAATATTCCCACCATAGCTCAACACAGGTTCAACCATTATTCCTGCAACCTGAGATGGGGAAATGACGGTCTGTAGTAACCTTTCCAGAAATGCGAGGCTAGCCTTTCCAGCATCCGAGCCTTCACCAGACCAAGGTCTATAGGAATCTGGGAATGGCATGTAGAAGAAGCCAGGAAGTTGGAAGAATCTTGCAATTGTATGACTGCCCATTTCTCGTAGCGTTGGCGAAGCACTAAGAGCACCAGGAGTGGCCCCATGATGTGCCTCGTAGTAGCTGATTATGATAGGTCGGTTTGTGGCGAAACGTGTGAGTCGAATTGCGCGCTCCATTATATCGGACCCACTGTGCCCAAAAGCCACCTTTCCGTTGGCTAGTTTCGAAGGGACCCACTGCTTAACCTCTTCGATGAGGTCATTGCGCAGATCGTAGACGCCCAACGCTATGTCGCATTGATCTAAGCCTTCTCTGGCTTGTTTTACTGCAGCCTCCACAACTCTGGGATGTGAGTACCCAACAGCGCTGACGCCTCCTGCAGTAAAATCGATGAAACGCCTTCCAGCGATGTCCTCAAGAAAGACATCGTACGCACGTTTCATAACTATAGCCGATTCGCGGTACACGGCCCGGCATAGATTCTCGTGCTCTCTAGAGAGGATTCTTGACATTTCCTGAGTCAACAGAATTCAACCTAGGCATTAGTTACTCGACTGCCTCTTAATGGCTGCCTCTGCAAACGCTGCTTCACATCGACCGCTTCACAAGGGTAAATTGAAACCGAAATGTGGAACAATCTCTAGGTGCACGGAGGAGAACCATGAACAAGAGTTAAGTTGATGAGCTTCAACCCCTAGAAGGTGGTCGTTCGTCTCTGCGACTGAAAATGTACGTACTTCGTCGCGTGCTCCTGTTGATTCCTGTCTTGTTAGGCCTTACGATAATTACTTTCACCCTGTCGTTTCGTTCCAGGCCAGTTCGCTGCAGACGCTGCGATGGAGGCCATAGATGCTGGTCTTCGCCTTGTAGTCGTGGTCGCCGAAGCCATTCCGCTCTCTGACGCTGTCAAAATGCTCGCTCTTGCCTCAGAGAGGAAGACGGCTGTCCTGGGACCGGATACGGCGGGCATAATCTCTCCAGGAAGGTCTAAACTTGGCGTCCAACCGCACAGGTTATTCCTTGAAGGGCGCGTCGGAATAATATCAAGGAGCGGCGCCCTTTCCTACGAGACCGCGAAGACACTCACCGAGAATAGAATGGGCCAATCTACCGTTGTGGGCTTGGGTGGTGGGCCGGTTTGGGGATTTACCTATCGCGATGCCCTGGAAATGTTCAAGAACGATCCTGAAACGGACGCCGTTGTGATACTCGGCGAGATCGGTGGGCATATGGAGGAAGAAGCCGCGGAGTACATCAGCAACGGATTCCCCAAACCTGTTGTAGCATTAATCGTAGGACGATCCGCCCCGCCAGGTCAGAAGATGGGCCATGCCGGCGCGATAGTTCAAGCGGGAAGAGGCTCAGCTCAAGAGAAGATTGCTGCCCTGAGAAAAGCTGGGGCTCTCATAGCCAGCTCACCAAGAGAGATACCCGATCTAATTCGCGGAGCTTTAAACTCCTAACTAGTTCTTGTCCTAGGCTGCTATTACGAATAGATGGTATTCAAACCTGATAATATTTACCAAAGGCTAAATTGACTGCAAGAGACGCGACCGACTAGAAGGCGGTAGCAATCACACCTGATCGAACAGTAACGGCGTCAGTTGCGCTGGATAAGTCGCAACGGTCAAAAAAGCGGTTCAAGGTCAAAATCGATGAGAAACTCTGCAAAGGATGCTACTTCTGCGTTCGCTTCTGCCCGATGGGAGTGTTCGTTAGATCATCGGTAATCGGGGAACTGGGATACAACCTAGCTCAGGTTGACCTTCCTGAGAAATGCAACGGCTGCAAGGCCTGCCTTCTCTACTGCCCGGATTTCGCAATCGCGGTTGAAGAAGACAAAGAAGGGGACAGCAAAGAATGACGCAGACATATGCGAACCTCCGGTTCATGTTGGGTAATCATGCAATAGTTGAAGGCGCGATCGCCGCTGGCTGCCGTTTCTACGCCGGTTACCCAATCACACCTGCCAACGAAATCTCAGAGCGTATGGCTCAGCGGATGCCTGAAGTTGGCGGGCGATTCATTCAGATGGAGGATGAACTCGGCTCGATTTACTCAGTCTGCGGAGCCTCTCTGGCTGGAAAGAAGGCGATGACTGCAACTGCCAGCGCGGGTTACAACTACATGCAGGAAGGAATCGAGTACGCCGTCGCGGCTGAGATACCAATTGTAATTGTGGATGTTATGCGTCAGAGGGGCGAGAACTTTCCCACCCAGTCCGATGTCATGCAAGCCAGGTATGGGGCTGCCGGCGACCATGAGATGATCGTTCTGACTCCGTCATCAGTGCAGGAGCTTTTCGATCTCACGTTTGAAGCGTTCAACTTAGCTGAACGTTTTCGAAACCCTGTCATCGTCCTCTCAGAGGCCACTATTAGCCTAATGCGTGAAGGAATCAGAATTCCTCAACCAAATGAGCTGAGAGTTGTGAGCAGGAAGAAACCGACTGTGCCTCCTGCGGAGTTCATGCCCTTTAGAGGCGAGGAAGATCTAGTTCCCCGAATGTCGGAGTTCGGTGACGAGTACAAAGTCCTCTACACGCACAATCCTCACGACGAATGGGGACGTATCGCATGGACACCAAAGCTGTACGAGGATCTTTACGATCGCATAACCAGAAAAATCGCGGATAAGGCCGACGAGATAGCAATGTACGACGCCCAGATGACCGATGACGCTGACATTGTGGTCGTCGCGTACGGGAGCGAGACCAGAGGGTGCACCGAAGCAGTGAGGATGGCGAGGAGTTCTGGGATAAGAACCGGAATGCTGAAGCTGAAGAACATATGGCCTGTCCCAGCGAAAGCGATGTTGGATTCGACGCGTAAGGCTAAGACAGTTCTTGTGCCAGAGATGAACACTGGAAGGTACTTCCATGTCGTGAGGGAAGTTCTTGGCGGAAATGTCAACACAGTGTCGGTGCCTAAGAACCAGGGGAGGATTCACTCGCCGGAGGAAATCCTCGAGGAGATCAAGAGGGCCAGCTAATGGAGAATCCCAATCTGAAGTACATCCGCGGTAAGCGTCTTCCCACCATGTTCTGCCCGGGCTGCGGTTGCGGGCAGATCCTCAACGCTCTATTATACGCCATAGATGAGCTGAAGCTCGACACGAACAAGATGGTCGCGATCGGCGGAGTCGGTTGTAGCTCACGAATTCCTGCTTACCTCGACATGTACGCGATTCATGGAATACACGGGCGCAATCTTGCCTATGCAACTGGCGTGAAGTTGGCTAAACCGGAACTGAAGGTGGTGGTTTTGACGGGCGATGGTGACTGCGGAGCGATAGGCGGCAACCACCTAATCCACGCAGCCCGACGAAACCTGGACGTGACCGTCATCATGGATAACAACGGCACATACGCCATGACAGGTGGGCAAATGGGCCCAACAACCGAGACTGGTCGTTACAGTACGACGAGCCCGCGAGGCAATCTCGAGAAACCGTTCGACATCTGTAAACTCGTTGAGACTGCTGGCGGGACGTATGTTGCAAGATGGACAACGGCACATCCGGTTGCCCTCATACGCGCAATCAAAGAAGGGCTCTCACATAGAGGGTTCTCTTTCATCGAGGTTGTAGCACAATGCCCGACCATATACGGACGTTACTCGCTTGGCATATCCGACCCGGTCGGGACGATCGAGTACCTCAGAAACAACTCGGTCACCAAGGAACAAGCCTCAAAGATGACAACCGAGCAACTCGTCGGCAAGATCGTAGTGGGGAAGTTCGTGGATAAGCAACTGTCCACGCTTGAAGATGCATACAGAGAGATGGAAGTGAAAGTTGCAGCCGAAATGAGGTGACATCAATGTCCGAAGAAAGAGAAACCGTTAAGATAGCTGGTTTCGGCGGGCAAGGCGTCGTCCTAGCGTCAGTAATACTTGGACGCGCAGCCATTCTGGATGGAAAATACGCGGCGCAGTCAGCCTCCTACGGCTCTGAGTCACGGGGCGGTGAGTGCAAAGCAGAGGTTGTTGTTTCTAGGAGACCGATAGACTACCCCTTGGTCGATAAGGTGCAAACGCTCGTAGTGATGTCTCAACCGGCCCTCTCGAAATATGTGAACGACCTGCTGGCGGGAGGAACGATGTTAGTAGACCCCGACATGATCAAGAGAATGCCTGAGCGCAGTGACGTGAACGTTATCAGGATACCGGCGGCGAGGACTGCGGACGGCTTGGGTCGGCGTATCTTCGAGAACATTGTAATGCTGGGGGCATTGCAGGCCAAGACGCAGGTAGTATCCTATGATTCACTTCTTGCTTCGATCCGGGAGAACGTTCCCCCGAAGACCATGGATTCGAACCTTAAGGCGGCTGAGGAAGGCGCCAAGCTAGTATCCCGCGGGGCCGTATGACTTGTATGCGACCGGCCTAAAATGCGTCAGCTGTAGTGCAACCTACAACAAGAATGAGAGCATTTCAGTCTGCACAAAATGCCAAGGCCTTCTTGAGGTTGAATACGATTACAACCTAATGCAGAACAACTTCAAGAAGAGCGATCTGACCGGCAGGACGCGGGCAGGACTATGGAGGTATGCGAAAGCTCTCCCCGTTAACCCCGATTCCATAGTTACCTTGGGAGAGGGCTACACACCGCTTGTTGAGACAAGGAAGCTTGTCGACGGCTTGAGATTAATGGCTAAACTGGACTACATTACGCCCACCAGCTCGTTCAAGGACAGAGGAGCCACAGTAGTCATCTCGAAGGCGAATGAACTCAAAGTCAACACTGTTGCAATCGACTCCACGGGCAATGCTGCGGCAGCGGTTTCGACCTATGCAGCGAAAGCAGGGATACCATGCTACGTCTTCGTCCCAGCATCCACAGAAACCGAAAAGATCGTCCAGATGACATCGACCGGTGCGACCGTTGTCAAAGTGAAAGGAACACGGAAAGACACCCATGACGTGATCGAAGCTGCCTACAGAAAATACGGTTGGTACTACTGCGGCTTCATGGTCAGCCCGTATGCAATCGAAGGAACGAAGACAACGGCCTACGAGATTTGCGAGCAACTGGATTGGAAACCCCCGGACTGGATAGTGTTTCCTGTTGGAACGGGTAGTGGCATAGTCGGTTGCGCAAAGGGCCTTCAAGAGCTGTTCAAGCTCGGATGGATAGGTCGAGTACCGAGACTCGCTTGCATACAAGCCGAGGGTTGTGCACCCATATCCGACGCCTACAAGAAAGGCGCAAGCGACATCATCCCCGTGACAGCGCCGAAGACTGTGGCGGAGGGGCTTGCGGTTGGCGCTCCTCCAAAAGGGCGTTTGGTTCTTGAAGCGCTCAAGAAGACTAAGGGCATAGCCGAAGTCGTAAGCGATACTGAGACACTTGAATGGGCAAGAGCTCTTGCCACGAAAGAGGGCTTATTCGTGGAGATCTCTGCGGCGCCTTCAATAGCGGGCGTCATCAAACTGATGAAAATGGGAATAATTGACAAGGGCGATACCGTGGTCTGTGAGCTTACCGGAACCGGGCTCAAGAGCCATGAAGAGCATGCCAAAATGGCGCGGAAACCGTTCGAGATTGAACCAAATCTGGATTCATTGGTTAAGGTTCTCAACGTGTAGCTCGCTCACGGGACCGTGAGATAACCAAATCAGATATGCCACCGAAACCAGTGGATATACTCTGTCGAACAAGAGAACGCTTAGAGTAGACGATTCTTGCGAGTTGAGACAAGTTTCAGCACCGCAGGTATTCCCTGGAAACAGAGTTGCGTTCTCAGTCACCGATCCAGTTTGCTCTGAGAACAAATACGTTACCCAACTCTTTCTAGCAGACCTCTACGAAAACGTTTACAAACTGATGAACGAGGGAACGGACAACAGAAACCCTGTGTGGTCGCCTTCAGGAAGCGAAATTGCCTTTGCCCCATCATGTACGCCCTCCGAAGCTCCTAAGTCAAGAAGTAGAATAACGAGTAAGTCGAATTATCGGCCCGCCATTCGAACAACTATCTGTGGCTTTGACTTCTGGTTATTCACATAGCGAACGATCCCTTCGGCCATTTCATCCATCCGGTTCAACCCACCAATCAGGCTCACCAGAACAACTCTGACGTTCCCTGCGTTCGCGGCCGTCGTCAGGGTCTTCTCCATGAGTTCAGGAGTGGCCTCACCTCCCATTTCACAATATACGCGGATCTTGCCTCCCGCGTCATGAATCAAATCCAATGTGAGCATACCTGTGCCAGCACCATCTGATAGGACACCAATCTCTCCCTCCATCTCAATGTAGGTGGGAATTCCAAGCTCCTTTGCGCGAAGTCGTCGATATGCGAGACCTTCTTTCCCGTCATATGGCACTACAGGCATCTCATCAATCACTTCCTTTTGGCGAAAGAGGCTCTTATCGTCTAGAGTTAGTTTGGCATCTACTGCAACCATGTCACCGTTGCATAGTAAGCCAACCCGATTGACCTCCACCAACTCTGCATCGTGTTCGCGAAAAACATTCCAGAGCCTGTTGACCGCGACCACCGCACCGAAGACGTCCCTTGATTTCTTGCTGGGAACGAGTGTTACGACTGCCGCTTCCTTCAATTTCCGGTTGTCTTCATAGGCTGAGGCTTGTTCCTTTGATGGCTCGCCGATCACCGCCATTCGTCCTGTGTTCGACCAATATCCGCGGTTATGATTCGTCACATCCATCCGTACGAGCTCTCCAGGACGAAACATCTCAAACTGCAAAGGAGGAGAATAGTAGGTTTGCCCTCCAGCGCCCTGCATTGTTGCGAGGTATCCTACGCCTGATCCACCGAATTCATACACGTGAACCCTGACTCGTTCTGAGAATTCTGAGATAGCATATCCCGGCACGTCCACTGTTCCTTCCAAATGGTTGAGCGCAGAAACTATCCCACTCGCAGAATGCTTTGCGGCAACCTCAAGCATGTCCACCTCTTCTTTGGTTTTCTCGATGCGTAGTGATTTGAGCGTTTCATCGCATGCCACCCACTCGACATTGGGCAGCTTCTGCTTCATGGTTTCAAAAAGGCTAGTGGGAATCCTGGACTTATCGACAGCTAGTTTCTTGTCAGTAAGTCTCATCTCCGATAGGACATCGGTCAGAGACTGAACCACGCCATGCGGGGGCAGATTCTTGTTCTCATCATAGGTGTGAACTCCAGCCTTCCAGCCTTGTTGCGTGACGCTGTCGGACCAGTCATAAGGACAGATTATGTTCTCATGGCCGTCGACAGCTCTAACAATCAACGCAGGTCGGTCAGGGTAGTTGGTGGGGAAAGGCAGGACAACGCCCGTCAGATAAGTGAAGTTGTCCGACCCGCCAATAACAATTCCATCGTAGTCCTTGAGTGCAGTTCGTATCTTGCTTTTCAATTCGAAAACCCCTATCCCTTCCTGTCTACAAGAATGACTCAGGTTGAGTCAGACAACGAGGCTGAGCAACGCCATTCGAACTGTTACACCGTTGGCTGCTTCCCTGAAGTAAACTGCTCGGGGCGTCTTGTCAACCTCAGGGTAAATAGCGAAACCACCTGCGCCGCTTCTGGGCAAATCATGCATTATTATCATATCTGGTTTGGAATCCTTCAGTTTGTCGACAGTTATTCTCCAAGATTCAGCAAATTTGAGGGCATCAGCTTTCTCTTGTTCCAGTAGTTGTTCTGGTTTTTTGCCCTTGTACGCTCCTCCGTCAACGACGAAGCATACGTCCGCTTCCTTCAACGCTTCTTCCAAGGACACGTGACAATACTTCGCTCTGTTTTCTTTGATATAGTTGAGGTATTTCTCGGTTGGAGCTCCACTTTCAGGATTGGCAAAGAGAAATTCAACATCGTATTTGGCTAAACCGTAGATACGCGCATGTGAAGTCCTTTCGTATCTTATGTTCCCCGTCATAGCAATCTTGAGTCCATCGATCCTTCCTTTCTCCTTCTTGACCGTGTAAAGGTCCAGAAGTCCTTGCGTTGGGTGCTCGATATCTTCTGGAGGCAGTCGATATCCCGCGTTGATTACGGGTATTTGTGCGACTTCTGCGGCGACGTATGGGTAGTAGTCGAGTCCTGTCTGTGGTGCTCGCATGACTATGAGATCGGCATAGCCTTCAATCATTCTGATGGTGTCCTCAAATGTCTCGCCCCTCGTAGGGTCGCCGAACCTTGTTACTGAAGCATCAGCCCAACCTATGACACCGCCACCGAGCCTATGCATCGCGGATTCAAAGCTGAGTCTCGTTCTGGTGCTCGTCTCGAAAAAGAGGGCGGCCATAATCCTGCCCTTTAGAGTATCATAGCTCTTACGCGGGTCCAATTTGTCAGCAGTGTCAAAGACCAGCTCCATCTCTTTGCGTGTCATATCCTTCAAGGAAATTATATCTCGGCCTTTCAGAGTATTTTCAACCATTGTCAAGACCCAAGTCCTAAGCCACGGTTACGGCTATTATACGCGTTGGGCGGAGAAAACCTCCCCGTCCCAGGTTTGCCAATGACCTGGCCTTCCCGCATGACTTCAACGCCGTTCACCAGCGTTGCAACCGGCATCCCTTCAACCTCGATCCCATTGTACATGAGAGCAATTTCTTTAGCCTTGGTGTAGAATTTCTCAGCGCTTAACTTCTCTTTCTTGTTTGGGTCTACGATAACCAAATCCGCGTCAGATCCAACCTGCAAGATCCCCTTCCTAGGATATAGATCAAAGATCTTTGCCACGTTCTCAGATGCCACTTTGGCAAGGGTCTGCAAGGAGATCAACCCGCGGTTGACGTGGGTCAGCATTAGAGGTAGAAAGGTGTCAAGGACTGGCGCGCCCATTGAAGCTTTCCAGATGTTGTCGAGTCCTCTCTCCTTCCAATCCTTCGCAAAAGGTCCGTGATCGCTCGCCACAACATCTATGGTACCATCAATCAAAGCCTTCCAGAGCGCAGCGCGATCTTCATCAGTTCTGATAGGGGGATTGATCTTCGCGTAAGCTCCATACTTATCGATCTGATCAGCCGTGAAGGTAACATAGTGAGGGCAAGTCTCCGCCGTTAATCGTTGGCCGTTCTGTTTCGCTCGCCGAATTACCTCAACAGCCTCCCTAGCACAAACGTGAACAATGTGAATGCGGGCACCTGCGGCTTCGGCGAGCATAGCTGCTCTCGAAATTCCTTCAGCTTCCGTAATGCCCGGTCTAGATTCCAAATAGGCAGCGAGGTCCACCTTGCCTTCCGACTCAAGCTTCTTTGCCAAGTATTGGTGTATTTGCCAGTTTTCTGCGTGAACGCACGAAGGCAGTCCCGTTCGCGCGATTGCTTTGAGGGCTTCTAGAAATGAGCCATCGTCTGTGACATAGAGCCCCCACATGTCCTCCTCTCGGCCTGGAGAGGGCTGGGGCATGAAAGTTTTGAACGCGATTGCACCTTCTGCCGCCAGTTTGGAAATCTCCTCAAGGTTCTGGCTCCCGGCACCACCGTAGAGTCCGAAGTTTACAACCGCGTCGCGTTCAGCTTGTCTCCGCTTGTCCGCGAAGGCCTTAGCAGTTGCAGTCGGCGGGAGAGTCTGGGGCATCTCTAGGACGGTAGTGACTCCGCCTGCAGCCGCAGCCATCGTTCCAGTTGTAAAATCTTCCCAGTCAGATCTCCCCATCGCATGACAGTGACAATGAGCGTCTATCGCACCTGGCATCACTAGATTACCATGTAAGTCCAGAACGCGATCAGCCTGCGGTAAATTCCCGTTCTTTCCGATCACGACTATTTGACCTGAATCTACGCCCAGGCCTCCTTCGTAAACGCCTTGAGTAGTTATGATCTTGGCGTTCTTGAGAACCAAATCAACTACGGTCAAGATTTGCGCCGCTTTTATGGTTCTTGCAAAGCACTTCTAATATTAGAAGTTATGCTGAATTTCCACTTCGGAGAGTTGCAGTTCCCTGCGCTGAATCTCGCTAATACTTGATAATTCTCTGATAGGCAATTTCTCGAATTGTTTAACACACGAACCGCCGCTGTGAAATCATGACGTTTAAGAAATGTTTCGACACATTGACGATCTCAAAGCTGTGGAAAACAGTAAAGGAGTTTTCGAGAGAGTTTTGCTGAGACCTGAAGACATCGCATCACAATGTACTTCCTGCGCGTCGAAGGTGAGGCTCAGTCCGGAAACGAAAGGAAGAAAGTTCGACTGAGATCCTTCGTCTACACGTCACTCGACGTTTAGCATAACATAATCAACACGGATCAAACCGTGCCTCTACAATACTTCGTGCTTGAGTATATAGAACATGACAAAGCTTGGACTGAGAGAGGCTACAACGCGCCGCCCTCAACACATCAAAAGTCCTAACTTTCTTCTCTCTATTTCCTTTTTCTTTTCGCGCGTCGCAGTAGCTCCTTAAACTACTTTCGATTCTAGCATAATCTATAATACAGGAGCACGCTAGCAATAATCAAGCTACCGATAACTTAAGCGGCCTTTTTTCCGACCTACTTTGATTCAGAGTCAGACAACTCGTCGCCAATTGCTTGAGATGAATGGCGCGTTAACCCGGAAATAGGCGCGCATTTCACCAAGGAAGGAAATGACCGCTAAAAAGCAAAAGATGCTGCACGAAAAGAATTCGGCGAGATTGCACAGATGAAGAATGACCATGAGAAGAAATTCCCATCAAGAAATGAGCTCCAATTGGCTCGGATTCTACGCGAGTTGAAGAAAAACAAAAAGAGGCGAAGAGATCCAGCAGCGTTCAGAAATGTACGCTTATGGCCTCGTCGCCAACGTTAACCGCAGGATTGTGTAGTTGGAGGTGTACGCGCCCCGTGGCTGGAGCGTGAATCGTTTCAATCTCCTCGCCCCAGAAATCCGTCACTTTTCCGACTATCTGGCCGTTTTTCAGGAGATCACCAGGTTTGACGTTTGTATGGAATAGACCACTCTTAGTAAAATATGCTGACGCACTTGAAGTCCAAATCTCCTGTTTCTGCCCTTCTATCGTGCATGGTTGTCCTCGAATTGTTTCAGGCTTCCCTTCGAGCATTCCGAGGTGACGCATAACGTTGATGGATCCGTCATAAACAGCCCCTGACTCTTCTGGTGAGAGCCTATCGCCCGAACAGAGTTCGAAGAGCCCTCCTGCGATTTTACGTTTTGCTGCTTCCATTCCCATCGCGCCGGGATAGGATGATTTGAGTAGGTATGTCAAGCTGGTGGCTTTGGCGATCGCTTCGGATTTCTTCTCGGTCTCATCCTCGGTTTTGTAGTATATGAACGACCATACCTCAGATTCATGAATGTCGCCACCGTGGCAGTCTAGAAAATAGTTCGCTTTCATCAAGATCTCATTGAACAGCTTGTACGCCATTAGATCGCTTATTGTGCCATCGGTTCTTCCGGGGTAAATCCCTTGAATGTTCTTCCCGTCTATTGGGTTGAGGTAAGTCCTTTCGAAGAACCCTGGAACGTTAACACACGGAACTGTGATGTATGTACCTTTCAATTCCTCCGGCTTTATCGCGTTGGATAGCCTAACGATTGCATCTATACCGGAGTATTCCGTAGGGTGACAACCTGCTGTCTGCACTAACGTTGGTCCTTCCCTGATGCCTCTAATCACGGTGAAGGGTATGAGGACATAGTGCCTGATATGTCCCCCCGACTGGTAGTACGGTCCCACTCTCAGGTAGTTTCTAACTTTGCTTCCCGGCTTGATTGTCGTTCCAGCGATCTTGAATTCTGAATTCAATTTCTCTTTCACTTTCGTCCGTATTCGTCTGGAGGTTTGCGGGAGGAGCTGTATGAGTATATAGGGTTTATCTTTTCAGAATTGACACGAGCTGCCCACATGTGTCAGTGATAGAAAGACGCTCACCAGCCCGTTGGCTCGCCTATTTGCAGGAGATTGAACAAGTTGTCTCCTGGAAAGACTACGCGCTTTGGGAACATTGTATGAACAACACCGTCAAAAGGCGATGTCACTTTGCACAACTCGCTGCCATCAAGATTGGTGATTCTTCCGAGAACTTCACCTTTCTTGGGCAAGTCTCCTTGGTCGACCTTTGCCTGGAAAATGCCAGCAACCGGTGCCTTAACACGGTACCACCTCATGTCAAGGAATCTTTGGTACTTGGGCTTTGAAAGTGAGCCTTTCAGCATGCCGAGATGTTTCAGGAGATTCTTGACACCATCAACATGCAACATGACGTAGTCTTCTAACGGCTGCGTTCTATATCCTAACCCGCTTTCGGTTATGATTGAAGGAATTTCCCGTTTCAGTGTCTCATAGATTAGAGTTTTCGGCCCTGTGTGTTGAATTTCTGGTGTCCCAGGCAGAACATATTCGTACCCAATGACTTTCGCCATTTCTTCAGAGATCTTGTCAATTTCCTTACTAATTCCTTTGCAAAAGATGGTGTGGACAAGGTGGGATTCGTTCAGGTCACCGCCTCGAAGATCGACGTGGTAGTTTGACCCGAGTATGATCTCATTGAAGAGCTTGTAGGCCACAATCTGGGTTAACGTTCCATTGATGTCGCCCGGGAATGCGTAGTACATGCTTAGTCCGTCCATAAGACCGACAGATTGGGTCAGACTAAACCAGGGAGAACGAAATTGGAACACGGGCATGTAGACTACTGGAACGATAACCAATCGGCCACCGAGCTCTTTAGGATCGGTCCCTTGGTATAGCCGCGAAGCAGCCTCAACACCAGCGTACTCGGTGGGAGCACAACCTGCCGTTACTGTGAACGTAGGCCCGGTCGCAGATCCATTAACTACCCCAACAGGAATGTCAACCTTACCAGTCGAAATTGTATTTACGACATTGATGTATCCGAATCTCTTCTGTCCTCTTTCAACAGCAAAGGGATCAAAACTTTCAGTCGTCATGTTCGAGACTCCTAGAAGAGCATGTGCTTCTTGACTTCGATATATGTCTATCAGAAGAATGACATCCGCAAGTCATTGATGCAAAGCAGCCTTGTCAAAGCTGCTGCCCCTTTGCTTGCTGTTGTGACAGTTTGAAAATGGATTCGAATTCTGTCGAAAAGTCATCGTCCTTTAGCAATTTCTCTCAATGTGGCCAGAAACTTGTATATTTCAGCTTCGGTATTGTAGAAGTGAGGAGAGACTCTGATTCCACCAATGTTTTTCTGACGACGGGGCGAAACCCAAATTCTCTTCTTAAGCAGCATTTGGCTGATACCTGCAGCATCTTCGACGTTGAAAGTCACTATTCCACCTCTAGCTCTTTTCTCGCGAGGCGAGATAACGTCGAATCCCAAGCTGTCCAATCCCTCTATTATAACATCTGTAAGATAGAGTATTCGACGTTCGATGGTATTTATTCCTACGTTGAGCAGCATTTTTAGCGACAATCCCGCGCCGAGAAAAGGGATTGGGCTCATCGACCCTGGAGCATACCGTTTGGCACCGTCCTGAAGGTCTATCGCCTTTGGGTTGAAGCTGCAAAATGGAGGACCTGTATTCTTCACACCGTTAAAGCCGACAAACGGTGAGGCAAGTTTCTTTATGAGATCTTCGCGAACATAAAGAAAGCCCGCGCCGGAGGGGCCCAATAACCACTTGTAGAAAGCGCACGCCAGAGCGTCGATCCCCATCTGTTTCACCCGAATCGAGATTGCACCCGCGGATTGCGCGGCATCTACGAACAGAAGTCCACCGTGTTTGTGAACGATCTCAGATATTCGCTTAAGATCAGGTCGAAATCCGTTGATCCAGTTAACGTGCGAGACAGCAACGGCGACAGTTCTGTCATCAATGAGTTTCTCTAATTTTGAGACATCAAGTCTTGGACCGTGACACCATCGAATCTGAATACCCTTTGATCTCTGATTTAACCACGGATACAGGTTTCCCGGGAATTCAAGCTCCCATAGTACAATATTCGTGCCTCGCTTGAATGGAAAACTGTTAGCGGCTACATTGATTCCATACGAGGTGTTGGGGGTGTAACAGATCTCGGTTGAAGTTCCGCCGATCAATTTCGCAATAAGAGAGCGAGGGCATCCTTGTTCGATGAATCGACTTGTGTCAAGTGCCTGAAAGTTTTCTCTTAGATAAGAGCTCATACATTGAGTTACGGATCTAAGCATAGGCGACGTTTCAGCATGATTCATGAATACGCCTAAACGGGTAAGAGGGATTTCACGCCTGAATTTCGTGATTTCTTCTTGTAGTGCCATTTCAGATATCTCAGCGAAAATCGATAGAATGCCCTTTTCCTTGGTTTTCCTGCTTCAAACGGCTTGCCTGCTTAAATTTCTGAATTTCGACCACGTAACCCTCTGGATCTTCGAGTAAGAACATTCTGATTCCAAGCTCATCGTTATCGCGAGGTTGAGTCAGAATATGCAGGCCTTTTCGCTGCACGTATCGAAACCATTCGTCCACGTCTGGAACAACAAAGGTCAGCATAACCGGTTTTGTTGAGGATACTCTGTGGTATCCATGTTTCTCATCCACGACACCGACATATGCGTTCTCTGCGGCTTTGAAGATCTTGGCCCATCCTTGGTCAACAGCTAGCTCAAATCCCATTATGTTCCTGTAGAATTCAGTTGCTTTGTCAATGTCTCTATAGTAGAGGAAAGTGATAACCTGCCTCACTTTTCTCATTTTTCACACCCGCGGCGTCCAACGCTGCCAGCAGAAAATTCGTTTTGACTCATACCCTGCGTTAACAACAGGAACCGCTACCTGATCTCAAAATCAGGAGGAGTTTTATAGGTGAGCGTCTTGCTCTGTGAAAGATGCATCTGCACAAGAGTCATGCACACGTGCAGTCCTGCTACTGCAGGATCTATGACGGGAAGTTGCAGCTCTTGCTCGAGTCCCGATCTCAAACCGGAAAACGCTGAACATCCCATAACGATTAGTTCGGCACTTGATTCCTTAAGCGCCTGTCTGCATTTTGTTATCATCGAATCTCTTGCGCCCTCGCGATCGTCGATAATGTCAAGTACAGTCAATCCGATCTGGATAACGGCATATTGATAATCGGGAGTACCAAGTTTCTTGAGATACCGAATCTGCCGTGGAACGGCGGTATCGCAGTCCGAGATCACGAGAAACTTTGTGGCCAATATCCTAGCCAACGCATAGGACGCCTCAGCCATGCCAACTACGGGGATTTTCACAAGTTCTTTTGCTGCTTCTATTCCTGGGTCTCCGAAACAAGCTATAACTACTCCGTCGTATCCCTGCTTCTCTGCGCTAACAACAAGTTTGTGGACTTCAATCGCAGCAAGATCATAGTGGTAGTATGATTCAAGCCCTACTGGCCCCCTCTCAGGATTGATGACGTCAACCATCAAATTGCCAGTTTGGTATGGGAGAAGTGCAGAGGCAATGACCTTTGTGTTTTCAGGATTAGTATTTGGGTTTATCACGAGTATTCTCATCAGAACGCATCCTTCCCAACGAGACTAAGCCGTCTCGCTTTTCAATGAGCATGTCAAACTATAGCTTTGCGACTCATTCCCAGAATAGAGAACCGTACTGCAGATGATCTGTCCTGGGAAAGCTGATAGTCTGTTACTCGATCTCTTTGAACCAGTTTTCTGGATACCCTTGAGCGTTAGAGTCAGCTGGGTTCTCAGATGGCAACGATAGATCTATTCCCAGTATCTCTGTGATGAAGACTTCGCACACGCCTTTGACAATCGAGCCTTTGAGGAGGTGCCCTCCCATTGTGGGGACGCCCCCAATTACAAAATGGATTGGAGCAAAGGATCGTCTCTGCCATTCTCCTGTGTTATGCTAATCATTTCACCCATCGCCAGAATCATACTCAGATTCTGCACGGTTGCGGATGATTCGTTATGCCAGTTTGTGGAGTTTGTCGTATCAGGCGCCCAAATTAGGAATCTGGCCGGTTGGAGGCCCTGTATGAAGGCTGCGTGAATTTTGGCAAAACGGATCTTATGATCCTGAGCGAATCTCTGTATTGCTAGGACAACGTCAGCTCCTGTGGTTAATCTAAGAATGAACTCTCTACCAGGGCGGACCTTGACTACATGATACTCGCTAGAGTTGCTAGCGTCCGTTTCCCACTTCTGTTTCATATCCAATGACCTAGAGCGTATCCATAAGATGACATTCTTACTGTTACTCCGTTTGCTGCTTCGGAAATACGGCTGCACGTCCTGTTCTGTCGACCATCGATTTTCCCCTTCTCCTTTTTCACTGTGTACATGTCGAGCAATCCTTGAGCGGGATGTTCAATATCTTCAGGTGGCACTCTGAAGCCTGCTTTAATCACAGGAATACTGGCGAGCTCTGCAGCAACATATGGGTAATAGTCTAGACCCGTCTGCGGGGATCGCATCACTATCACATCCGCGTAGTCCTCTACCCTTCTTATGGTGTCTTCGAAGGTTTCACCGCGTGTTGGATCCCCAAACCTTGCGACTGAGGCGTCAGCCCAACCTACGACTCCGCCACCAAGTCTCAACATTGCACTCTCAAACCTGAGTCTTGTCCTAATACTCGTCTCGAGGAAAAGAGTGCCATTCTCTTACCATGAAGAGTAGAGTAGCTTTTTCTCGGATCGAGCTTGTCCGCAGTGCTGAAAATCAGCTCCATCTCTTGCCTTGTCATGTTTTTGAGAGAAAGCACGTCTTTACCTTTCAATGAGTTCTCCAATACTCCTTCCGCCTCCGGTCACTAGCATCTGTGCTAGAATTATGAAATGGTGCAACGAATCGTCCGGTGTCGGGCTTGCCTGCGATTTGACCGTTTTTCATCACTTCAACTCCGTTGACAAGGGTTGCGACAGGTGCTCCCATCACTCGACTCCATTGTAGACCAACGCGATTGCCTTCGCCTTCGTGTAGAACTCGTCAGCGCGGAGCTTCTTTCTGTTCTTGGGATCAACGATTACAAGGTCCGCGTCGGAACCAACTCTTATCACGCCTTTCTTAGGGTACAAGCCGAAGATCTTCGCAACGCTTTCAGAGACTAGCCTTACCAGTGTCTGTAAAGTTGTTTTTCCCTCGTTCACGTGAGTCAACATAACTGGCAGAAAGGCATCGAGACAACGGGTGCCCATAGACGCTTTCCAGATGTTCTTCAGCCCTGCTTCCTTCCAGTCTTTAGTAAACGGTCCGTGATCACTTGAAACAATATCCAACGTTCCATCATTCAAGCCTTTCCAGAGCTCATGGTGGTCCTCGCTGGTTGTGATCGGTGGATTGATCTTTGCATAAGCTCCGTACTTGTTGACCTGTTCCGCGGTGAAAGTAACATAATGCGGACAGGTTTCAGTTTTGCTTGTATGTGGTAGTAGTCTGGAGTCTGGGGTAGTCTGGGTGTGCGGAAGAGAACCATGAACAAGAGTTAAGTTGATGAGCTTCAACCCCTAGAAGGTGGTTGTTCGTCTCTGCGACTGAAAATGTACGTACTTCGTCGCGTGCTCCTGTTGATTCCTGTCTTGTTAGGCCTTACGATAATTACTTTCACCCTGTCGAATGGAGTGACGAACCCTGTCAGTGCATGGACGACCGATCGGACCCCCCCGGCAGTCGTCGAACAAATACGAAAGGCGCATCACTTCGACGAGCCATTCGTCATCCAGTATTATTACTACTTGTCGGATCTATTTCATGGCGATTGGGGTCTGTCGCATTCGCAATCAGATGAACCTGTATTGAGCGTGATTAGGAGGACGTTTCCTGCAACGATCGAGTTGGCTACTTTTGCCACTATACTTCAAATCGCAGTAGGATTACCTCTGGGAATCATTTCAGCAGTTAAGAAAGACAAACCGCTAGATCACGGTTCCCGCCTCCTTGCTTTGAGTGGAGCGTCATTCCCGGTATTCTGGTTGGCTTTGATGATGCAGTACGTTTTCTTCTACACTCTGAGGTTGCATGGTTTGCCATACCTGCCTTCGGCAGGTCAGGTGGATTCAATGGTTGAAATCAACAATCCCTTGAAGACAGTTACAGGTTTCGTCATACTCGACAGTCTCCTGACTTGGAACATTCCAGTGCTCAAGGATGCCCTGGTTCACATAATCATGCCTGCGATATGTGATGGCTTCACGGGACTTGGACTCATAACAAGAATAACGCGTTCAAGCATGCTTGAGGTGTTGAGACAAGACTATGTTACATTGGCACGGGCGAAAGGGCTTACCGAACGAGCAGTGATCTACAAACATGCACTGAAGAATGCGATAAACCCTTCAATTACAATAATCGGCACAAGCTTCGGGTTCATCCTAGCAGGAGCTCCGCTGACCGAAACAGTGTTCTCTTGGCCTGGGATGGGCAAATGGGCCGCATATGCGATTGTGTCAAACGACACCGCCTCAATTATGGGTTTCGTGCTCGTCACAGGCGTGATCTATGTTGTCGTGAATTTGCTTGTCGACGTTCTCTACTCAGTTGTAGATCCGAGAATTAGATATGGGTGAGTAAGTTGAAAGTGCCCGGGTTGACGCTTCCCAAAAAATACGAGTCAAATATACGCGAGCTCCGCTATTCGGTCTACTTGTTGAAACACAGTGCACTAGCCGTTTTCGGGATATCGATTGTCGCCACCATAATCGCCGTAGCCGTCCTCGCACCTTATGTTGCCCCTTATGCACCTGAGGCTTTCGTTTGGCAGGACAAACTGCAACCTCCGAGTTTACAACACCTTTTTGGAACGGACGACCGTGGAGGCGACGTCTTTAGCAGGGTCTTATTCGGATACAGAATTGACCTAGCTATCTCTGCAAGTGTGGTGGTATTCGCGGCCACGATCGGGACCGTCTTGGGATCTCTTGCCGGATTTTTCCAAAGGATAGATGAACTGCTAATGAGGGTTACGGACGTTTTCTTGTCCGTCCCGAGTTTGATTCTTGCCATGGCGTTCGGAGCTGTTCTTGGTAGAACTCCGACGAACCTAGTTATCGCACTGGCCATTTCGTGGTGGCCAGTTTATGCTCGGCTCGTCCGCGGTCAAGTCTTGGTTGAGAAGCAGAAATTGTATGTTGAAGCAGCTAGGGCTTCCGGAGGTGGGGCCGCACGCATACTCTTTCGGCATATTTTACCCAACTCGATTTACCCGATACTCGTGAACGCTACACTCGACCTGGGCGCGGTCATATTGACCACTGCCTCACTCAGCTTCCTAGGTTTTGGAGTTGAACCTGGTTCAGCAGAGTTGGGTAGAATGGTTGCTGATGGACGAGCATATGTCTTTACAAATCCTTGGATTGTTGGTTTTCCAGGTTTAGCCATTCTCATTGCTTCACTAGGTCTAAACTTGGTTGGCGACGGAGTACGAGATGTGTTGGATCCTAGATTGAGACGTTAAGAACTAGGAGATATAGAGTGATAATTCGGACTATTGGGGGGAGTCTCGATTGATGACACGTCAAGATGGGTCATCGCGAGCAGCGTCGCTCAAGGATTCAACTGCAGCTTTTACGATTGTTGATGGCCACGCTCATTTGGGTCCACGAGAGATTGGCGACGAGTACGCGGCTATGGGAAGCGTCTTTTCCGCCGAGCAATTGGTCCAAAGCCTGAATTCGAACGGAATCAGGATGGCGACCGTCTTTGCCATGCGTCGCCTCGGCGACTACAGTGAATCAAATCAATACATATTCTCTGCTGCCAAGAAATATCCAGATAGGATCATACCTTTCGTGCGTTACAATCCTTGGCTCGAAGGGAGTGTTCGTTCGTTCGAGCAATCAATCGAAGCAGGTGTCGTGAAGGGTTTGAAACTTCACCCGGGCGACGATCTTTTCGATCCTGACGATAACATGGTTCATCCATTCTTCGAGCTTGCTGAAAAGGCAGGGATTCCTGTTGCTCTACACACTGGCGGAAGCGCCAAACCGACTATGGTGGGCTTTGCCGCGGACCGTTTTCCTAAGGTCAACTTTGTGCTTCTCCATCTTGGAGACTTTCATGATCATGTATTCGTCGCGAGGAAATGCGAAAACATCTTCTTGGAGACTTCGCAGTGCATCTACCTGCATAGGATAGCTCGGCAGGTCGTTGACAAAGTCGGCGCGCATAAACTGATCTGGGGAACAGATGTTCCGTATCATTATCAAGAGGTTGAAAAGCGAAAGATGGAATTGGCGGGCCTGAAGGATGATGAGCTGCAGCTCATAATGGGCGCAAACATGCTTGAGCTCTTGAAGAGAGATTAGTTCCAATGTCGATTAGCAGTTAAGTCGAACTTTCGAGTCAAAGAACACTTTACCTGTCTATTAGCCAAAAAAAGGAAGAAGCTAAGCAAAGCGTGAAACGCTGCTTAGCCAAAACTTTGATGGAGTTGCCGCTGCCAAAGCAATGTATTGAGATGTCATTCCCAAGTACGGCTGGATTTCTATGTTGATTTGTGATGTTGTGCTGGCCTTCCAGACGTAGTAGGCATGTGAGTATCCACCAGTCACACCTCCGTCGCCGTCCCCTGATAGGGCATAGCAAACAGAACGGCCTGCGCACGAATCGCTTGGAAGAACCCAGTCTCTTTCAGCGAATATTGCCACTGGTTGTGCGATGTCTACGTATGGCATCTTTCGAAGCATTTCCAATTGAATTTCTCTGTAAAGTGATGCTCTCTCGTTAGGATCAAGTGAAGATGCGGCCTTGTTCACCATGGCGATAATGGTTTGGTTGGTTCCGAACATAGCGTTCCGAGCTCTGAAACCTGCATATGTTGCAAAGTTGCCGACAAAGGGTGCTGGGTCGTCAATGTCTTGGAGCCAGCCTCCAGTGGATATCGGTATGTTGAATTGATGATAGCGTGTCAGGTATGTCGGATTGTCGATTTCATCTATATTTACATCGATGTTCGCAAGGTTCTTGAGGTTTTCTTTCAATAGCAAAGCAAGAGATTCTTGAGTAGGGTTGCCAGTAGTAATTGTCAACGTGATTGATCCGGTGTAACCCACTTGTTGGAACAGGGCTTTTGCCTTGTCTGGGTTGTATGTGTAGTAGTTGACTAGGTCTTCCTGATAACCCAACATCCCTGCAGGTATGAGTCCGCCCAATTTAGTTCCGAATCCGTTCATTGCTTGGTTTATGAACTGGTCATATGGGAATGCGTAGGCGAGTGCCTGTCGGAAACGAACGTCATCTAGTGGTTTGATTCGCGGGTTCAGTGTTGCCACGAAAATCTGAAGGCTTGTCGCTGTCCATACCCTGATTCCTGGTTTCAATGTGACGATCTTCTTATCGTTCAGCCATGCGTTCTTGTCGATGATGTCGAAGGCGTTGCCGGCTGGAAGTTGGATTCCGTCGGTTGTGCCAGCGAACAGGTCAAGTTCTCGAGTCCCGATTTCCGGGACATACTTGTAGATGATGCGTTTGAGTTTCGCGGGTCCGGTGTTGTCTGGTCCGCCCCAGTAGCCGTCATAACGTTCCATGACTACTTGCACCTTTGGTGTGACCTCGACGACTTTGAATGGTCCAGTCCCTGGTGGTGGATTGGTTCTTGTATATTCGCATTCGGTCCCAGGCATTACTCCGGGGGTCTGTGGTGTTCCTTGACAGTGTTGAATGATCCATGAAGGTGAAGCAAAGCTAACCCCAGCTGATTCAAAGGCTAACGTATTAATGGCAGCTGGGTAAGGATGTTCAAGAGTTATCTGAACCGTGTATGGGTCGAGAACTTTAACGCCACCTGCGGCCAGATAGGCATTCACTTCAGTCTCATTATATACGTGGACTGTTTCCGCGCTGAAGTACCGAGGACCGCCTTTGATTGCCATCGTTTCTTGAGCGGCTATCAAGTACTCCGGTCCGTCGGCGTGATTGATCAGAATGTCCCTGTCAATGTTGAATTTAACCGCGGTTGCGTTGAACGGTGTTCCGTCTTGGAACATGATTCTTGTTCTCAAGTGGAATGTGTAGACCAAGCCGTCTGACGAAACGTCAGGCAAACTTGTGGCTAGCCAAGGAACAAACTTTTGCATGTTAGACCCGTCAGTTTTCACTAGTTGTTCGTAGACGTTTGAGAACACGTTGTTGCCGCCCCAGTCCCAAGTATATGCGGGGTCATACCCGCCTGGACCTGCTTCCCTAGCGGATTCTTCGATGAGAGTATCGGTATTAGGAACGGGCACTCCGGACGCCGAAGTGGCGGTCGTTGTTGCCATTGTGGTTGACGTGGAGGGGGTTGACGGCTGCATTGCTAGGTAACTACCTCCGGCAATGAGAACTATCAAGACGACCGCGGCTGCAATTATCTTATTCCGTTTAGATGTTGCACTCAAATTTCTCATTCTCCTGTTTCTGTGCTTATTGCACAAGGCTCGAGTATCGATCATGTGCGACTATAAACCTTTGCAACGATACTTTTTTCTTGGGTGCGGCAGAATATTTTTCCGAATGCACAAATAGACGAGAGCTCTCACTGATGATTGTCCATAAATGCGTATTCACTGATGGTAAATAGATTACTTTGAAGAAAATACTATCGAGTTCAAATCGAGAGACGCACAACGCAAGCAGGTGTCGTGTCCGGTGACAGGAATACCATCACTTGAATCGATTTCTCTAGATAGCAAGTTCCTGGGTTCGATAGTGATCGAGCATCGACAACACACCGCGGAACTGCCTGTGGCTATAATCCGCGGCAAGAGACAGGGGCCTCACACGTACATCGGTGCAGCGACTCACGGTGATGAAGTCAATGGCGTTGCCGTCTGTCAGAGGCTGATAGAGACTCTGGATCCAGCGGATATTAGCGGGTGCGTTGTGATTGTTCCCGTGCAAAACCCTCTCGGATTTCTCGGGCGTCAAAGAGCTAATCCGGTTGACGGTTTCGAGAATGATTCCGTCTACCCAGGACGATCAGACGGTTCATTGACGGAACGGATCGCATACGTCTTGTATTCACATTTCGCGTCCAAGTGTAACTACGTGATTGACGTCCACACGGCTACAACTGGTGGACGTAACCTGCCTCACGTGTATGCTCCACCTGACGTTCAAGGTTCAGCACTGGTCGATTCGTTTGAATTAGCGCTTGCCTTTCAACCAGATCTTATCGTTAGAGTGGAACATGGAGTCGATTACGGTTTTGATTTGACACACTTGTCGCCGTTCGTGGCAGCTAGGAACGGCCGTCAGGGAATTTACGTTGAGCTTGGAGAGGGAAACCGCTTGGAAGATGTGTTTGTGGAGCGAGGCTACGAAGGTCTGCGGAATGTTCTTGTACGGATTGGAAGTCTTCCAAAGTCCTCGGATACGGTTGCGTCGCGGCCTACAAGGGTCGTTAAGCGTGTATCCTACGTAAGAGCTCAGGCGACGGGTCTCTTGAAACTTAAGACAAGACTTGGCTTTGACATAACGCCAGGCGATGAGGTCGCCGAGATCATTGAGCCACTGGGTAAGGTGAAGACACATGCTACGATTGTGGGCGGCCTTGTCTTTAGGGTTCAGACTTTCGGGCTCACGAAACTTGGTGATAACCTCGTGAGCATCGGACATGATCCCTGACCTCTAGAGGCGCAGCGTAAGTAGGAGGGAATGTTCATCGGACATTTCTTGGGACGTGATCGACAAGCGAAAGCCTGTATAAATCGTCCCGTCTATCCATTCCTAATGTGAAGCTCCCGCTTGCTCGGTAGTCCAATATGTGATTCATGCTTAGTTCACTGAATATGACCTCTTCTGTGCTCGGTTTTGCTTTCGCCAGGACCCGGCCGAAGGGATCGACGATGCAGCTTTCCCCGGCATACTCAAAGCCCGTGACCTCATCCTTCCCTACCAGGCATGACGAAAGAACGAATATTCCACCTTCCATGGCTCTAGCGAGCGGATAGCAGTTACTGAACAATTCGTAGCCAGTCGAAGTTGCCCAGAGTTGACATTGTATTTGTTCTCCCATCAAATCAAGAAGCCTTGTGTACTCCGGAAAGAGACAGTCATAGCAAATGGCAAGCCCGAACTTAGCTAGATTCGTATCGAATACCTTGATGTCATTGATGTCGCCCTTCTTCCAGTATGCTAGTTCGAGACTTCCAACGTGGAGTTTTCTGTGCTTTCCAACTATTGAACCATCACTCCCGATGATGGCGGCGGTGTTGTAAATTGTTCCCACAAGTTTGGGATCAGACTCAGCAAAGCCGCAGACTATTACTATGTTCCTCTCCTTCGCTTTCTTGCAGAGTTTCTCGATGGAGGGTCCAGGAATTGTTTCGGAAATCTTGAAGAGTTCCTTACTCGGCCACTCAGATTCCTTTTGGAAGAACTCATCATCTGCATACTGGAGTATTTGTGGTCGCCAAGCAGGATATCCCCCGATGCACATTTCGCCAAATACGACAATTTCTGCACCATTGTTTGCCGCAGTATCTACATAATCGCAGACCTTTGATACGGATGCCTTCATGTCGAAAGTTATGGGCCTGATCTGTGCAACCGCCACTTTGAGTCTTCTGCTCAAGTCATATCCCTTTCCCATTGAGAGGATTCGCCTCATTAAATCTACCATGCGGACCCTGCAAAAGAGATTATGCTGGTCTGGACAAACCCCCGAAAAGGGAACCCGGCAACCAACTGAGGAGTAAGAAGGGGGACTAGTCTGAACCTAGTGCAGAAATAGCAGTGACATCAAGACTCCTACGATCGCAACAACAAGGGCAAGTAATATGAACGGGAGCAGGGTTGTTTCAGCCAGGGCTATTGCAAAAGCTACGTAATCCTTCAAGCCCAGATCGACAGATGTTGGCGAAGTAGAAGGCCGCTCTCCTCTATCTTCTTCTGAGCTCAATTTACTCTACCCGCATTTTCACTGCTTTTCTGCTAGGTGACAGGCAGCGTAGTGGCCTGAGACATACTCGGTGAGTATTGGTGCGATTAGTTTGCATTTCTCAATTGCAATCGGGCATCTCGGATGAAATCGGCAACCAGACGGTGGATGTGCGGCGCTAGGAACGTCACCCTTGATCCGTTCCTTCTTTCGCTTGCTTCTGACTTCTGGTACTGGAATGGATTCAAGCAGTATCCTAGTGTACGGGTGCAAGGGTTTCCGAAAAAGTTCATCTGCGTCGGCGACTTCGACTATCTCCCCCAAATACATCACGGCTATGCGCGTGCTCATGTGTTTGATGACGCTCAAGTTATGGGAGATGAACAAGTAAGTCAGTTTAAATTCGCTCTGAATCATTTTCAGAAGATTCAGTATTTGCGCTTGGACCGAAACATCAAGCGAAGAAGTCGGTTCATCTAGGACAATGAGTTCAGGTTCCACGGACAGAGCTCGGGCTATGCCAATCCTTTGGCGCTGGCCTCCGCTGAATTCGTGGGGAAACCTATTCAGATGATCTTCACTTAATCCCACCCTCTTCAGCAAGACAAGAACCGCAGCCTCAACGTTTGACTTGCTCTCCCTGCCTGTCACGATTAGCGGTTCAGCTATGATGTTCTTCACAGACCACCGCGGGTTCAAAGATGCGTAGGGATCTTGGAAGACGATTTGCGCCTTTGATCTGATTCTTCTCAGAGAGGCACCCTTGAGTTTGAGGATGTTTTCTTGCCTGAAGTAGACTTCTCCCGATGTGGGACGCTCTAGTGCGAGTATGCATCTTCCTACCGTGGTTTTGCCGCAACCAGATTCACCCACCAGGCCGAGTGTTTCACCTTTGAAGATTGAGAAAGTGACATCGTCGACCGCGTGAGTCATACCGCTACCTCGGCCGAGCAATCCGCTCTCTATGGGAAAATGTTTTACGAGATTTTTGATTTCGATCAATGGTTCAGTCTGGTTCATGATTGATTTACCGCCTTTATGTGCAGAAAGCAGGCGACCGTGTGTTCCAGTTCAACCTCGATTAGTTCTGGCTTATTGCGCTTGCATGTGTCCATTACGAATGGGCATCTGGGGTGAAATCGGCAGCCGGTTGGAGGTTCGATGAGGTTTGGTACCGATCCGCTGATCGATTCCAACGTAGTTCTTCTCTCCGTTATCTTGGGAACAGCCCGGAGTAATCCTTGGGTGTATGGGTGCAGGGGGTGCTCGAATATGCGATTCGTGCTGGCGACCTCGACAATGTTCCCGGCGTACATAACCGCCACTCGGTCACAGGTTTCTGCGACCACTCCTAGGTCATGCGTAATGAACATCGCGGAGAGACCGACGGTTTCCTTGAGCTCGTTCAATAGGTCCAGTATCTGTGCTTGGATGGTTACGTCTAGAGCGGTTGTGGGCTCGTCAGCGATCAAGAGTTCTGGGCGGCACGCAATGGCCATGGCAATAATTACACGCTGCCTCATGCCACCGCTGAGTTCGTGTGGATACTGCTTCACAACAGTCTCAGGTTCAGGTAGCCTTACAGTCTTTAACAGTTCCAGTGACCGTTTCATCGCAACGTCTTTCAGGTCGTGTTTGGAAACATGAAACTTCGATGGCTCGAGTTTCTGGAGGTTCTCAATATTCTTCTTCAACTGGTCAGTTTGGTGAGAAGACGGGTTCGAGGTCTGCAGCTCGTCTGAAAGCTTCTTGATTCTTTCTTCCAGCAGTTCCTTCCGCAGGTTTCTATGAACTAGGAGGGTTTCAGCGACTTGCTCTCCTATAGTCATCACTGGGTTGAGAAATGTTGTAGGGTCTTGGAACACCATAGTTATGATGTTCCCACGCACCTCTCTCATTCCAGCTTCTGAGAGTTTCAGTAGGTCTTGTCCGCGAAGGAGTATCTCGCCTTCATCTATTTTGCCAGGTGGATCTGGAACTAGGCGCATAATTGCTAGGGATGTGACAGATTTTCCACACCCTGTTTCACCGACGAGCCCCAACGTTTCTCCTTGTCGGACCTCCAGGTTAATTCCGTCCAAGGCTTTGACTACGCCAGCATAGGTGTAGAAATTCACCTTCAGACCGCGGATGACCAACAGAGGCTCTGACATTATGCAAACCCGTTAGATTGAGGCTGTCTTATTGTATATCTGACCTCGTCGCGAAGATTGGAGCAGTGTGTGATTTCTGCAATATATGACTCTATCTGCTCTCATCAAATTCTGAGAAAAGGGGAATCTCAATGAGTAAATCAGATAATGCGGGTCAGGCACTAAAGCAAACATTCAGGATCCGAAGATTATGACAACTAGTTCCAAAGGAACGAAAACCCTCATCGAGTTTCCTGCCTTCATGACCATGGATAACGCACAGGTCAATATCCTAGCTCACGTGATTCAAGGTTCCGATGATGGACCGAACGTGTACGTTGGCGCCGCCACTCACGGAAACGAACTGCAGGGAGTCGAGGTCTGCAGGCGTTTGGCAAAGGACATTGAACCTGCAGCTCTTCGCGGTAAGTTGATTGTGGTTCCTCTGCAGAACCCAGTTGCCTTTAGACATCGAATGAGGCTTAATCCGGTCGATGGAAAGGATTTGGACAAGCTCTATCCCGGACGTGATAATGGAACGGCCACCGAGCGACTAGCTTACACCCTCTACTCAAAATTGGCTGCTGCTGCAGATGTTGTGATGGATCTGCACAGTGGGGGGGTCGGCAGCATCAACATTCCTCACATTTACGTTCCATCAATACCCCCCAAGAGAACGAAATTCACTTCACTCGAACTTGGGAAAGCCTTCGGGGCCGATGTTCTGATTGATACGAACCCCTCTATTGATTACCACTTTGATTTGGAGCATCCGTCGCCATACTTCTGCAACGTTCAAGGATCGGCAGGGCTCTACGTGGAGCTGGGTGAAGGAGGGCGCGTGGATGAACAATACGTGCAATTTGCTCTTAGAGGAGTCAAGAATGTGTTACGTAAACTAGAAATGTTGAGTGGGAGTGTTGAAGAACAAGGAAGACGGAAAGTCGTGACTCGAACGTCAGTCGTAAGGTCTAAGAGCTGCGGTATTCTGCTCAGACACTACGAACTCGGACAAGAAGTGCAGAAGGATACTCCGATGGCGGATGTTGTAGGAGTTTTCGGAGGGCGCGAAGAGATTTTCGCACCTAGTGACGGAATAGTTCAATGGACGGTCACTCTGGGAAACATAGACGAAGGGCAAGACATCGCATGGCTTGGCCATAACTAAGGAGAAGAACAGGTCTAGGCTAGTCTTCGAATCTGAGTTCCTTCCACCCGCCATCGGGTGTTTGATATCGCACTTGCTTTGGAAACTCATAGGGCGTATACACTGCTCGCGTCAACTTTCCACGCCACTTGGATACTGCTGCGTCCCAACCTTCCTTCTTCAAGAAGGCCGCCAGTTCACGTACGAGGAGCCGCTGGCCAGTGATCTGATGTCCATCTTGAAGTGCCAGAAATGTCCAGGCTTCCGAGAAGGCCTCAACCATTGAATCATCGTCAGCGTATTGTTGCTTCAATTCATCAGGAAGCTTTCGCGCCTCCTCAAGAGTCAAACTGGTTGGTTTCAGTTGCTTTCCAGGTGGGGCACCAACGTTGAGTGTGTTCACCGCGATGTTGTACTGCCTAAGTTCCAAGGCCATACATTGTGTTAGCCCTTCTATTCCAAACTTTGATGGACAGTAAGCAATCTCGCCTACAAAGCCCTCTTCAGCTGACCGAGACGTTATGTTGACGATGCTCCCGCGACCCTGTTTCTTCATGGTGTCGAGAAAGGCTTTCACGTTTAGAAAGTACGCCCGAAGATTGACGGCAATAGTGAGGTCCCAGTCTCTTGCAGTCATCTGTTCTATCGTTTTCCAGAGGCTTACCGCGGCGTTATTGACAAGAATATCCAACCGGCCATATGCGTCAAGTACCTCCTTTTTCATCCGTTCAATTTCAGATTCCTTCGAGAGATCTACCGGAATCGTCAAGGCCTCTCCACCTTTGGACCGAATGACTGAAGCCAATTCATTTAATTCGTCGGATTCGAGGGCAGCGGCGACTACTCGACACCCCTCCTTTGCATACGCCATGGCGATAGGTCGTCCAAACCCCCGGCCAGATCCTGTTACTAGAGCGACCTTACCAGAAAGTTTTCCCAAAATCAATCTCCGCAACTAACCCTTAATCACGTGAATATGTGGATTTTCTTTGCTTATCACAAGTGTTCTGGTAGATCGGATTCAATCAATCTTCTGGAATGGCGTGTTATGTATGTGCCTTAACGCCAAAGCTCTGGAAAAAACGGGATTAGACCCAAACTAGAGAACCTAGTTCAAGTGATATAAGCCACCGAGGGCTTTTTGGCGCAAGTGGGAAATGGATGAAGTCGAATCATCTCGCAAAAAGGGTCCTCAACGTAACTCCGTCGGCGACCGTTAGTCTACCCGATAAAGCGCGGGATCTCAGAAGAAAAGGTATCCAGGTAATTGATCTATCTGAGGGGCAACCTCAGTTCGACACTCCCACTCCAATCAAAGAAGCCGCAAAGGCAGCTATTGATGCGGGTTTTGTCTTCTATGTTCAAAGTGCCGGCTTACCAGAGTTGCGCGAGGAGATAAAGAAGAAGCTACTTCGTGACAACAAGATCGATGTTCCGGTTTCACAAATAATGGCGACCGTTGGAGCCAAGCAGGCTATATTCACTGCAATGCTGTGCACAATAGATGACGGGGACGAGGTGCTAATCCCAGATCCATACTGGGGAAGTCACGCGTCAATGGTTGAAATTGTGGGTGGTCGTCCAGTTAGCGTTCACATAAAACATGAAAAGCAATTCGCAATTGACATAGAAGAACTTGAAAAATCGGTCACATCAAGAACCAAGATGGTGGTATTGAGCTCTCCACACAACCCTACTGGTATGGTTGTGGACAAGGATTCTCTCGAGAGTATTGCTGACATATGCAGACGGCACAACATTCTCGCGCTGGCAGATGAGATTTACGAGAAGCTGGTCTACGATGGCGCACGCCACTACAGCATCGGCTCAATGCCTGGAATGGAAGACCTGACGATAACAGTCAACGGGTTCTCGAAGGAGTACTCGATGACCGGCTGGAGACTTGGATACGTTGCAGCCCCGCAGGAGATCTTCGGCAAAATGCTAGTCGTCCAGCAGCACTCTGTAACACATCCAACTGCATTTGTCCAGAAGGCGGGCGTCGTTGCCCTCCGCGACTGTGAGAAGCAAGTCAAAGAGATGGTGCAGCACTACAAGAAAGCAAGAGATTACTTTGTACCAGAGCTAAACAAGCTTAGCTACTTCCAATGTGAAATACCGCAAGGGGCATTCTATGCTTTTCCGAGAATAACCAAGCCGTCTACGACCTCGGCAGGTCTCTGCGATAGGATGCTTGATGAAGCAAAGGTAATGGGAGTTCCCGGATCGGCATTTGGCAAGTACGGAGAAGGACATGTTAGATTCGTCTACGCACAAGAAATCGATACTCTCAATAAGACCATAGAATCGCTCAAGAAAGTCAGATAGACAAAGCTGGAAAACTGAATCAATGTGTGGCTAGGCGATGTTTTCCGCTAACACTCGCATCTATTCAAGAAAAAACTGTTCACCACTAACGATTCATCGATGCCAACAAATCACAGTCTGGAAGGCTAACATTGAGCGTATTTGAGGCTGTAAAAGGTAACCTTGCAGTTAGAAGGTTCGATGACAGACAGATAAGTGCTAATGATATTCTGAGGATTCTGGAAGCAGGAAGGCTGTGTCAGAGTGGCAAGAATCTTCAGCCCTGGCATTTCATCGTGATTCGTGATAAAACAATCCTCAATGCACTTGGAGAGATGATGAAGGGTGACTTGGATGAACCAATCATCAAGCGAGCGCCCCTAGCCGTCGCGCTACTTTCAGATTCTGCGAGTGAATTCGACAAAGTGGATGTTGGAAGGGTGGCTCAAAACATGACTTTGGTCGCTTGGGAGCTTGGGATTGGATCGTGTTTCATGTCTGGCCCTGAACCTCCTGAACGAGAGTCGTTTCGCAGAGAAGCACACGACTTCCTGAAGATTCCATCGAACCTCTACTTGGTCGACTTCTTGATTTTTGGGTATTTGAAGCGTAGGCGACAGGCGAAACGGAAGAATCGCAAGGATCTGAGTGAAATAACGTCTCAAGATACCTTCGGGAAACCCCTTCTCCTGAGCGCCACCTAAGAAACGTCAACCTCACGACTTCAATCTTCGCTTGGAAGGGGACAGCCATGAACGAATTCCGTATCAGACAGCTCCACGATGCTGATGTCGCATTTTCTGTCCAGCTGAACGCGAGCGAGAATTGGACAGACACTCCTGCGGACATAAGACGCTTGTTGCGATGCGAACCGGAGGGTTTCGTGGTGGCAGAACGGCAAGAAAAGCCCGTTGGTCAGGCCTTCTCAATCAGATATGGCAGATTAGGGTGGATAGGGTATCTGATAGTGGTCAAAGAATATCGCCGTCAAGGAATTGGTTCAGCTCTTATGGAGGAGTGTATAGCGTATCTTCGAAAATCGAAAGTCGAAACCATACATTTGGAGGCAAATCCTCGAGCAGTCAGTCTCTATCAGAAAATAGGGTTTGAAATACAATACAAGACATGGAAACTCGCAAGAGTGAATCAAAAGACTGAAAGCACAATGCCCACCTCTGTTAGTGTAATGAACGGCCGCGACCTGTCGGACGTGCACAGTTTCGACAAAGATTTCTTCTTGGCGGACAGGTCAAAGGTTATCGACGGGATTTGGGCCGACAATCCATCGTTCTGCTTCGTTGCGCGTGAGAAAGAAGAAATGAAGGGCTACGTCATGGTTAGACCGACAAGGACAGGTTTCAGAATTGGGCCGTTCGTCTGTGACCCTTCGTCCACGAGGATTGCTGAGGCTTTGCTTGTCAATGCAACCAACCCTATACCGAAGGGAGTAGGTATCTCGCTTTCTGCGCCAGAGATCAACACTGCTTGTCTTGGATTGCTCTTGAAGCATGGTTTCGAACGGGTATCCCCAAATGTGAGAATGTATCTAGGGGAAAGACCACCGTCCGAACAGGCGATGGGAATCTTCGCTCTCGGTGGTTTGGAGAAGGGGTGAATTCTATTCCTATCTGGTTGGATCAAATTACTGAGGCCACGAAGCCTGAACTGGTGTGACTCACCCAAGGCGCATGGCTGGTGAGAGTTTTTCCCTAAAACGAAACGTCTTGCCCAGCTCCTTTGTGGACGGCAAGGTCATAGATTGTGCGCGCGACCGCGACATCCTCGAGAGCTATGCCGACAGATTTGAATAATGTAATATCAGAATTCGAGTTTCTGCCTGCGATCTTTCCTGTGATTACATCGGCGATTTCGCCAATGATGTTATCTGCTTTGTACAGGCCTTGGTTAATTGGAATGACCAAATCGCCAGCTTCCTGTAGCACCTGTTCTGTCTTATCAGTGAACACTCTAGATTTCAACAAAACAGTATGGTCGATTTCTTGGCGGTTAGGGGCGTTCGACCCAATCGCATTTACGTGAATGCCCTCGCGTAACTTGTCACCGAAAATGAGAGGTTTGACCGTGGTTGTGGCCGTGCAGATCACATCTTTCTCATACAGTTCATCGATTTGATTTGCGGCTCTTGCCTTGACTCCAAGTTCGGACTTTGCTTTTTCCACTATTGCTTGTCCGCGTAGTACGTCCATATCGAAAATCACAACATCCTTCAGGTTAGATGTGGCAACCATTGCTTCAAGTTGCGCGTACCCTTGAACACCCGCTCCAAGAATCCCAACTGAGCTAAATCCATGCCTGGCAAGATGTTTTGTTGCAACTGCGGAGGCGGCCCCTGTCCTCAGCTGTGTGAGGCGTCCAGCGGAGATAATGGCCAAAAGACTTGCATCCTCGGGACTTAGGAGCAAAACCAGGAAGTACGTAGAATCAATTCTCCGCTTTGCGGGAACGCCCAAGAGGACCTTCAGACCGAATGTATGAAGCTGGGGTAAGGATGCGGCCATAACTCTGACGACCGCAGAATCGGTTGACTTGAAAACTTGTCTTTCAGGCAATAGAAAACGCTTCTTACTCTGCTCCTCAAATGCGGTTTCTACGGAGGAGATGGCAGATTTCATGTCTAGCAGCTCACGTACGTCGGACTCGCTCAGAATCAATGGCATTTATTCAATCACCCTTGGTTACGGAATTTGACCAGGCTGGAAAAGCCTCTGAACGGCATTCCACAACCGTCATTTATCAGGACCGCGCTTGGGGTGTTTGTTAATGTTTCGTTACTTTTCCTAGAGGCTTGACAATCGCCGGCGGCTCGCACCAGTCACTAGCGCTCTATCAACAGAATGTTAGACCTCCGAGCCTGCATGCAAATTGTTACCAATCCTACTATCGGCGCAAACTTACACTACCTGCTGAAATTTCTTCTCGCGCCAAGCATATTGCTACCAATGCTTAAATGAAATAACACGTATATCTACTTGGAGTTCGGCGCCGTGCTAATTCCGACGAGCGAATATAAAGAACGCGTGGAATGCTGCCGGGATTTCCTGAAACATTCTGGTCTCAAAGCCGTGTTGTGCTATTCAGACCACCGTTTTGCTATGGGTCAAGGGGTGGAAGTCGGACAGCATATGCGCTACTACGCGGGTTTTCGCTTTCCGCCTGAAGAGATTCATGAAGCACAAGTGCTGTTGCCGTACACACGCGGCGTTGACATTGTAGTAATCCCGGCAGCTGGAGATCCTGCTTTAGTAATGTCTCGGGCTGACGAAGACCTAGTTAAACGGCAGACATGGATTCGAGACGTAAGGTCGGGACAGCGTAGACAGAAGGAGGCCGGACTTGCGAAGGGCTTAGCAGCAATGGTCAGGGAGGTGCTCCATGACCGTAGAATTTTGAATGGGAAAATCGGAGTTGCTGGTGTAGGAGTAACTTGGGAACTGTATGAAGCACTGGTTAAGGCTCTTCCCAAATCGACTTTCGTTTCCTGCTCGGAGGCGGTTGATCGGCTGAGGATGGTCAAGACAGAGAATGAATTGAAGGTCATGCGTAAGGCAGCTGAAATCGCGGAGGTAGGTGTTGAGGCCCTCTTAGCAGCTGGGAAAGAAGGAGTGGCAGAGTACGAAGTCCATCAGGCAGCAGAGAAGGCGATGTTTGAGGCGGGAGGTGACAATCCCTGGACCACAATTGTGAGTGGGCCGCGTGCCCAACTTTTTTCCGCTTTCACTCGTCCTGATTTCACGCAGCGACGATTGAAATCTGGTGACTGGTTACGGGCGGACATAGGCTCCGAGTACCTCGGGTACCATTCTGATGTCCAACCAGATACCATAATTGGGCAACCTCGCCGGGAGCAAATATCATTGCTGGAAACCGAGATCAAGATCCTGCATGCAATGATTGAAGCCACTCGGCCAGGAGTTTCTGAGAGAGATATTGTTCAAGCTGCAGTGACGGCGTCCGGAGGAAAGCTGCGAATGTGGTATATCGGTCACGGCTACGGGGTGGGGATGGATCCACCGTTTCTGACGGACCGGAGTCTTCACAAACTGAGGGAAGACGAAGTCATTCTGAAGCCGAACATGGTTATTTGTTATGAGCCCGCATTACACATACCCGGCGTCGGCACATCCGCATTAGAGGATGAGATACTCGTCACGGAGAATGGTTGCGAAGTCATTACAAATCGTGTTCGAGATGCGGAGCAGTTTTGCTCGAAGTGGAAATCTCTCGGAGCATGAGCTGGAATGGACCCCATACCCATATCTGAATATCGAGACCGATTGAGGAAGTGCCAGGAACTGGCCCATCGGAAGGGATGGGATGCGATCCTCGCCTTCTCTGGGCATCGTTTCTCCATGAGCCAAGGAATCGAGGACGGCCAGAACCTTCGATACCTAGTTGGATTCAATTTCCCCCCAAACGAGATCCAAGAGCGAGATGTCGTAGTACCATACCACGGTAGCGAGAACTTACTCATAATCCCGCATGAAGGAGAACCATCTCTCATAATATCAACAGCTGAGACTGAACGCATAAGAAAACAGACTTGGCTCCAGGATGTTCGAACAACAACGGATCAATTCGCAAACGCAAGATATCGGGGCATGTCACACATCGCTCTTGAAATCCTCAACGGAAAGAAGGGCAAGTTAGGAATTGCGGGAGAACATCTACCCATGGATCTGCACCTCGAACTTGCAAGGGCTTTCCCAAGAACCAAGTTGGTTGACTGTACTCGTGATTTGGATTCGCATCGTATGGTCAAGAGCGAGAACGAGATTAGGATTATGCGTAAGGCGGCTGAGATTGCTGATGAAGGCGTAGCTGCATTAATTGAGGCATGCCGTCCTGGTGTTGCAGAGTACGAAGTCCATCAAGCAGCAGAGAAGGCTATGTTTGACGCCGGCGGAGATGGCCCATGGTCAGTAATACTCTCCGGGCCTAGATCTGTGATTCCATACATTAGTCCGGATTTCACGCAAAGGAAGCTTAGGGACGGAGACATGGTTTACGCTGACATCGGAACTGAGCTGATGGGGTACCATTCAGACATCCAACCCGTATACATAGTTGGACGCGGGTCCAAGGATCAAGTGGATCTGGTTCAAACCTCCCTCAACATGATGAAAGCCATGGTCAATGCCACTCACCAGGGAGCAACAGACACTGAGGTTCTCAGAGCGGCTTACAAAACCCTTGAAGGCAACCCGTTTCGCGATCATGTGAGAACATATACTTTCGGCCACGGTTACGGGGTAGGCTTGGACCCGCCAGACCTAACCGGAAGAACGCTAACACTTCCTAGGAACAAGCAGACGAAACTTAAGCAGAATATGGTACTATGTTTCGAACCAGGTATCTTCGTCCCGGGAGTCGGGGGCGCAGCAATTGAGGATGAAGTTGTGGTTACAGCTAATGGTTGCGAAGTAATCTCCAGATGCGCAGAGCGCGCTGAGAGTCTTATTGACCAACAGCGTTCACTCGGGTGATTTGTACCTTGGACTGCAACAATTGCACGCCTTGGGTCTTGCAAATCGTGATTGTTCGGAGTGATTAGTTAATGGAAGGTATTCCCGCATCAGAATATCAGCAACGAGTAAGCAACTGCCAGAAGTTCGCCCGTCGCCAGGGATTTGACGCGGTCCTGGCTTATTCGGGAAGTCGCTACTCAATGGGCCAGGGCGTTGAATCAGGCCAACACATTCGGTATTTCGTGGGGTTCAATTTTCCCCCTCATCTGATCCAAGAAGAGGACGTAGTGGTTCCCTACATGCTTGGCGACAGTCTAGTTGTCATTCCGCAGGAAGGGACCCCCTCACTGCTTCTATCGAGACAGGACCCCAAGAGTGAGCGAGCGAAAAATCAAGTGTGGTTAAGAGACATACGTTCGATTTCAGATGAGTTTTCTGATCAATTCAGCGGAGCGATAAACCGAGGTCTTGCTGAACTAACGAAAGCGGTGCTTGATGGAAAACGAAAAGCTAGGATAGGTATTGCGGGCACTCGCTTCCCACTCCAACTACAAGTTGAGCTTAGCAAAGTTCTTCACAAAACCAAATTCGTTGAATGTGGCAACGAGCTGGATCAGCTCCGTGCTATCAAGACTCCCAACGAGCTGCGAATTATGAGGAAAGCGGCGGATATAGCTGACGAAGGAGTGAGGGCGATGATCGAAACCAGTAGACCCGGCGTCGCAGAATACGAGGTGCATATGGCGGTCGAAAAGGCCATGTTCGACGCCGGCGGTGACAACCCATGGAGCGTCATACAATCCGGACCTCGCGCTACAATATCATACATGAGCCCGGATTATACTCAACGGAAACTCAGAGAAGGGGACATGATCTACGCAGACATTGGGTCGGAACTGATGGGCTACCATTCTGACATTCAACCTGCATACATTGTCGGAAAAGGTAACACTGAGCAAATCAGCATAGTTGAGAATTCGCTGAACATGTTAAAGGCGATGTTCAAGGCAACGCGACCAGGCGCGACCGATACAGACGTTGTGAAGGCTGCCTATAGTGTGGTGGGCGATAGTCCATACCGAGATTATGTGAGGAGGTGGACTCTTGGACATGGATACGGAGTAGGATCAGACCCGCCAGACATGACTAGTGCAACTTTGGCCTTGCCGAAGAGAAAGCAGATGAGGCTTCAGGAGAACATGGTCCTCTGCCTAGAACCAGGCATATTCGCTCCAAGAGTCGGAGGAGCCGCAGTAGAGGACGAAGTTATCGTCACAGCAAACGGATGCGAAATCCTGACAAACTGCGCCAGAAGAGCAGAGGAACTATTGAAGGAACAACGATCCGGCTAATTGTTTCCTTTGAACTCCATACGCTCCTTGAATATGTTGAATTATTAGCAGGGATCGACCGCAGTAAAGTCCTTCCTTCCTGAAACACAACTCGCCTAACATGTGCGAGCGGAATCAGAATTGCCCTTTACGGTTAACCCGCTCATGAACTATTTCAGATTCTTGATGCGTTTTGGCTCAGCGCCTAAGCTTTGGATGCGCCTGTACACTTGACGATGAAAACTTGCTAGATTATTGACCTCGAGGTATTTCCAAACTTCCCCCTAATCCGGCGCACAACGTCGAAACCCAAGAACACCTGACCCGACACTCGGGACGTTGAAACCAGTTCCCATTCTTGTGAGTGCGCGCACCATCAGGCCTATCCATACCAAAACCCGCTGGCTCAACAGGTCAGGCAAAGTTGGGTTGTGATGTTACTGGCTCCAGCCTCGTTTTCCCCTCATGGGCACGAATGCGACCCCGCCTAAGTTCTCTTGATAAGGCCCCCCGTCCGCTCTCTTCGACATTTGGGGCGCCGGCGCCGAAAAGGGCGGGGGTTCAGAGGGAAGTAGCGAAAGTGACCAAGCTGAGCAGCCAAAGCGAAGACAGAGAAGAAAAGAGAACCCAAAAGTGAAGTGAAAGAGGAAAGTGTAATCAGCATCTGAACCAAAGTACAGGTGTGAAAGTCTGCATAAGCAAAGGGGCAAAGAGCAAAGAGAAAACCAGAAAGGATGGAAAGAGCACGTAAAAAAAGTGATGGCAAAGATAGGCAAAGAGAGAAAAGGGGACAAATGACGGTCGAATGGTATCGCGCCCACTACAAAGGAGACAATTCGAAAGGTTACGAACACCGCGAAGCAGAGTTAGCGCTAGGAGCTCGATGGCGCGCGGCCTTCGACAAGCTATCTGGGGAATTTTGATTGACTCATGTTCCGTGCGGAACGACTAAGATCGCTTACAGCCACATTAGGCGGTTTCTTCTCGAAGTCTGGTGATGCAAAGAAATAAGTCTGAATCCCGTTAGGCAGCTTCGATCAAGATAACGAGGGTGTTTGACTTGCAGCGAAAGATACGTTAGGCTGTACTTAGCACATCGAGTATTGCGCGCGCAGCAGTGATACCAGCCATTCAACGCTCTACTAATGGGGAACTATAGTCACTGTCGTAAGTATTTGAATGGGTTGTGTTTGTAGCGTTTCGTTCGCAGGTATCTGGTGAGGGCGCTTTTCAGTTGTTGGAATGTTGGGTGGAAGGTTGAGCCTACGACGTCGTTCT
>Ga0315281_10000164_pt1 | contig 83798 bp, 68 predicted proteins | sample YL17G07_0_MG_FD_204540 | JGI IMG/M metagenome (GOLD analysis project Ga0315281, IMG submission 204540) | Sediment microbial communities from Yellowstone Lake, YNP, Wyoming, USA - YL17G07_0 | ecosystem: Environmental > Aquatic > Freshwater > Lake > Sediment | place: USA: Wyoming | collected... | reverse complement strand
AACTCGACTTCCAGCGCGTCCTTCTCGGACAGGCACTCGGTTGCCTGCACCGCTTCCTTCACCTTCATCACCGCGACGGGCCCGTTCGATGCGACGCGCTCGGCCATTTCCCTCGCGACAGCGAGTGCTTGCCCGTCGGGCACGATGCGGCCGATTAGCCCGAAGCTCAGCGCCTCAGCGGCGGGGTACATATCGCCGGTGAGCAGCATCTCCATCGCCTTCGTATAGGGGATCTGGCGGCGCAGGCGGATCGTCGAGCCGCCCTGCGGGAAGAGGCTCCACTTCACCTCCGTGATGCCGAACACCGCGCTCTCGCCCGCGATACGGATGTCGGTCGACTGCAGGATCTCCGTGCCGCCAGCGACGCAGTAGCCCTCGATCGCGGCGATCAGCGGCTTCTTGAGCTGGCGCGAGCGGAGGAGTCCCTGGAAGATCACGTTGTAGTTCTCCCGACAGCGCGCCTCGAACTCGTCCTCCGGCGGCTTGTTCGACATCATCCGCGAGACCAGCTTGTCCAAGTCAGCACCGGCGCAGAAGTCGCCGCCCGCGCCCGTGAGGATGACGCAGCGTATCTCCGCATCGCCGTCAACCATGTCCCATGCATCCGCCAGACGGCAGAGCATCTCCGGGTTGATGGCGTTCTTCACCTCCGGCCGGTTCATCGTCAGCGTGACGATGTATCCATCGCGGTCGATTAGCAGTGCCGGTTCAGTCAAGGGATGTCCTCACTCGCGGCGACCAGCGTTTCCAACATCTAACATCCAACATCTAACCTCGCTCGCCCAACGCCACCGCCTTCGCCCAGCGGTAGTCGGCCTTGCCGCTGGGGGAGCGGAGGATCTCGTCCACCAGGTGCAGCTCGCGCGGCACCTTGTAGCCGCTGACCTTCGTGCGGCAGTGCGCGTCGACATCGGCGAGCGTGACGGCGGCGTCCGGTCGCGGCTGCACGATGGCAGCGACGCGCTCGCCCCAGCGCTCGTCGGGCACGCCGACGACGACGGCGTCGAACACGGCGGGATGCGACTTCAGCGCGGACTCCACCTCCTCGGGATAGATCTTCTCGCCGCCACTGTTGATGCAGAGCGAGCCGCGGCCGAGCAGCGTCACGGTGCCATCCGCCTCGACCGTGGCCATGTCGCCGGGGATCACCCAGCGGCGGCCGTCCGCGTCGGTGACGAAGGTACTTGCCGTCTTCTCCTCATCGTTCCAGTAGCCCAGCGGGAGGCGGCCGCATCGCGCCAGGCGGCCCACCGTGTCCGAGCCCGGCGCGATCGGACGCAGGTCGTCGTCGAGCACTGACGTGAACGGATCGACACTGAAGCGCGGGCGGCCGGTCTCGTTCGCACCGAGGTTCATGCCCTGGTGGCCCGCCTCGGAGACGCCGAACGCGTCGATCAGCAGCACGTTGCCCAGCTTCTCGCGGAGCTGCTGCTTCACCGTTTCCGACCAGATGGCGCCGCCCGAGGAGATCACGACGAGCGCCGATGTGTCGTACGCCGCGCCCGGCTCGTGCAGCGCGTCGGCCAGCGGGCGCGCCATCGCGTCGCCGACGATCGACATCACCTGCACCCGCTCGCGCTCGACGAGCGACCAGAGTTCGTGCGGGTCCAGCCGGTGCCTCTGCGCGAGCACTACCTTGCCGCCGCCGTGCAGGCCGATCAGCGCCGCCCAGTAGCCGTTGCCGTGCATCAGCGGCGCGACGGGCAGCGTCGTCGGCGCAGCGATGCGCTCGAAGGCGTTGGGGCCGATCTCTTCGGGCGACGTGATGTCGGGCGCGCCGGGGTTGCCGCCCTGCAGGCCGGCGAAGAACACATCCTCGTGCCGCCACATGACGCCCTTTGGCATGCCGGTCGTGCCGCCGGTGTAGATGAGGTAGAGGTCAGATCCGGACCGCTCGCCGAAGTCGCGCTCCTCGGATTGGGCAGCGAGCGCCGATTCGTATTCCGTGGCGGCGATCGCGGACGCGTCGGCGTCGCTGCCGTCCTCGACGCACACGAACGTCCGGAGCGCGGGCAGGGTCGGCGCGACCGCCGCCACGCGCGGTGCGAACTCGCGATGGAAGATCAGCGCCGAGATGCCGGAGTCGTCGAAGAGATAGCGCAGCTCCTCCTCGACGTAGCGGAAGTTGATGTTCACCGGCACAGCGCGGATCTTGAACGCCGCCAGCGCCGCCTCGATGTACTCGTTGCAGTTAAAGAGGTAGAGCCCGACGCGGTCGCCCGGACTGATGCCCGTGGCCCGCAGATGATGCGCCAGCCGTGTCGCGCGCTCGTCGACGTCGCCGAAGCTCAGCCGCCGATCGCCGTAGACGATCGCCTCCCGCGCCGGCACGTGGTCGGCGACGCACTCGTACAGGTCGGCGAGATTGTAGTGCAGTGCCATGTCTTACGGCTTCTCCGATCCGACGATCCACATCGAGAAGAACTGCGAGCCGCCGCCATACGCGTGCCCGAGCGCCCGCCGCGCGCCGTCGACCTGGTGCTCGCCCGCCTGGCCGCGCACCTGCATCGCCGCCTCGGCGAAGCGCAGCATGCCGGACGCACCGATCGGGTTCGACGATAGTACACCCCCGGAGGGGTTCACGGGGAGGTCGCCATCCATAGCGGTTGCGCCGGCGGCGGTCATCCGCCAGCCCTCGCCGTCCGCCGCGAATCCCAGGTTTTCCATCCACATCGGCTCGAACCAACTGAAGGGCACGTAGATCTCCGCCACGTCGATCTCGCGGCGCGGGTTGCTGATGCCGGCTGCCCGGTAGAGTTCGGCGGCGCAGTCGCGTCCGGCCCGTGGGTTCACCTGGTCGCGGCCGGAGAACATCGTTGGCTCGCTTCGCATGGCCGAGGCGTGCACCCACGCCGGAGGCCGCGGCGCTCGCGCAGCCGCCGAATCGCTCGCGAGCACCATCGCGCAGGCGCCGTCCGATGACGGACACGTCTCGGCGTACCGGATCGGGTCCCAGAGCATCGGCGACGCGGCGACGGTGTCCATGCTGATGTCCGGCTGGTGCAGGTGCGCGTACGGATTCTTGAGCGCGTTAAGGCGGTCCTTCACGGCGACCATCATGCCGATGTCCGGCGGCGCGCCGGAGCGCCGGATGTAGGCGCGAATGTGCGGCGCGAAGTAGCCGCCGGCGCCGGCCACCGTCGTCGGCTGGAACGGGATCTTCGGCGCCAGCGCCCACATCGCGTCGCTCTCGGATTGCTTCTCGAACGCGACCGTGAGGACGCGCTCGTGCACGCCGGCCTCGATCAGGTGCGAGGCCACGATCGCCGTCGAGCCGCCGACGCTGCCGGCGGTGTGGACTCGGAACATCGGCTTGCCCGCGCAGCCGAGCGCGTCCGCCAGGTACAGCTCGGGCATCATCACGCCCTCGAACATGTCGGGCGCCTTGCCGATGACGACGGCATCGATATCGGCATAGGTCAGCGCCGCGTCATCGAGTGCGCGCTGTGCCGCCTCGCGCACGAGCCCGGGGATCGAGACGTCGGCGCGCTTCGACGCGTGCTGCGTCTGGCCGATGCCGATGACTGCGCATCGTTCCGCCATCAGTCGCCCTCCAGTACGCAGACGAGATTCTGTTGGAGGCACGGCCCAGACGTCGCGTGAGCCACAGCGCGACGCGCATCGCTGTCGATGATGCGCTGCGCAGCCTCGCCGATGCGGGCGAGCCCGGCGACCATCACCGCGTTCGCCGCGAGCGCGCCGCCCGAGGGGTTGACGCGCACGCCCGCACCGAGGCCGATCGCGTCGCGCAGGATCAGCTCCTGGTGCGAGAACGGCGCGTGCAGCTCCGCAACATCGATCTCGCCGGCGTGCGCGCCAGCCTTCTCGGCCGCGAGCTTCGTCGACGGCGACTGCGTGAGGTCGCGTGCGCCGAGCGACGCCGGCTCGATGCGATGGTCGATCCCGCGAATCCAGGCCGGGCGCCGTGAGACGCGCCGCGCCAGGTCTCCTGCGGCGAGCACGACGACGGCCGCACCGTCCGAGATCGGCGGGCAGTCGTGCTTGCGCAGCGGCGAGACCATATACGGCCCACGCAGCAGCGCGTCGGCATCGAGAGCCGACGTGACCTGCGCGGCCGGATTCGACGCAGCGTCACGCCGGCTGCGGGCGGCGACCGCCGCGAAGTCGCGCTCGCTGTAGCGGCCGGAGTCGAGCAGCGCCCGCGCCTGGAGCGCGGCGATGCTCACGCTGTCGGGCCCGAGTGGCGCGACGCAGTAGGGGTCGAGCTGCAGCGTCAGGACGTCGCGGATGTCGCCCAGCGACGACTTCCCGAAGGCGTACACCAGCGCCGAGTCGATGTCGCCGCACTGCAACCGCACCCACGCCTCATAGAGCGCCCAAGCACCGTCCATCTCGACGTGCGACTCGCGGATCGGTGGCCAGGCGCCGACGGCGTCCAGAGCGTTGACGAAGGAGAATGGCTGGCCCGCGAGATAGTCGCAGCTGCCTGACACGGTGAAGCCGATCTCCTTGCGGGGGATGCCCGACCATTCGATCGCCTGCGAGATCACCGGCATCAGGATCTCGACCTCGTTGTGCGCAAGGTCCTGCCGGATGTACCGCGACTGCGCGAACGAGACGACCGCTACGTCGCGCATTACAGGTGGTCCTTGTACGTGTCGTAGGGCGCGTCCGGCTCGCCCGTCGGGCGGAAGTAGCGGATGCTCTCCATGCTCGGTCGCAGCTCCTCGCGCGGCACCCACACGGCCTGGACGCGCATCCCCATGCGCGCGTCGTCGGCGTCGAGCTCCTGCAGCAGGTGGAAGATCGCGATGTCGGCGCCATCGAGCAGCACCGACGCCGCGACGAACGGCGGCCGGATGGCCTGTCCCGGAAATGGGATGTTGACGATGCAGAACGTCGTGACGGTGCCGGTGTTGGCGCACTCCACCTCATCACGGGTCGGCACGCCGCACGTGGGGCACGATCCGCGCGGCGGGATGTAGACTTTCGCGCACGCGGGGCAGCGCTGGCCGAGCAGCTTCCCCTCCGCGAGCCCGCGTAAGTGGCGCGACGTCGCCTCCCCGGCCGTGTAGGTGTAGTCGAGCCTAATCGGCGTCTTGATGCCGTGGACCGGATCAGCCATCACGCGTCCTCCGGCTCGAAGCAGGCGATGTCCTGGATCTCGCCGGCGGTCTCCTCGCGCCAGCGCACCCGCACGCGCATGCCCGTCGACATGCGGGACTCCTCGATCGCGTCGATGGCGTGCAGCATCGCGGTGTCCGCCCCGTCGGGCCGGATGAGCGCCCAGGCGAACGGTCGTGTGAGTGGGTGGTTCGGCCGCGGCTCGCTGACCCATGCCCACGTGGTGACCGTGCCGGCAGGTCCGACGTCGACGAACTCGCCGACCGGGTCGCCGGTCTCCGGATCGTACTCCTGCGGCGGGCACAGCACTCGGCCGCTCGCCGTGCGCACGCCGGCGAGGCGACGCTCCCGCAGGGATCCGAGGAAGCGCCCGATCACCGGGCCGACGCTGCGCGTGTAGGTGTACTCGAGCGTGTGCGGGGCGGTGAGCGGCGCGGGTTCGGGCCGTTGCTCGGTCATCCTTGCCTCGGTGGGCATGCGACGACGCCCAGATCGACGCGCCCCGGAAGGGTTGCCGGGCGCCTCCGCCAGATCCTCACCATTCGTGCGTGATGTTACTACCAGTTGGTGAGCGAGAATAGCCCCCGGCAGTGCGCCCCGTCAAGGCGCCGGGCGGAGCGCGGAGGCGGTGCATGGTGCTTCGGTCCGCGAATTCGTCCGCCGCCAATACCCCATCCGGTACTCACAGAGCCCCGGCAAAGGCGTAGGCTTCCAGATATGGAAACCTCGCCCGGCAAGCCACGCGGCACAACGCGTCGAAGTGCGCATCTGATCATGTGGGAGTTGCCGGCGGCGACTCACGGAGTCGTCGGCAGCCTGAGCCATACGATCGAGCATCGCAGATCGCTCCGCGAGTTCGACGGACTGGCGCTCGAAGAGGCGGATCTCGCACAGCTCTTCTGGTCCGGCCAGGGCATTACTGACGCCGACGGACTCCGCGCGGCACCATCCGCCGAGCGGACGTATCCGATCGAGCTGTATGCGGCGGTCCCGGAGGACATCCTCCACTACCTGCCGGTGGAGCACGCAGTCGAATCCCGGCCGTACGACGGCGACCTGCGTTGCGATCTCATGATGGCGGCGCTCGGGCAACCAAGCATCGCCGCCGCCGGAGCGATCTTCGTCATCGTGGCGGTCATGGAGCGAGCGCGGCATCGCTTCGGCGCTCTGGGCGAGCGCTTCACGATGCTCGAGGCGGGACATGTTGCGCAGAACCTGCTGTTGCAGGCGACGGCGCTGGGCCTACGGTGTACGCCGGTCGGCAACCTGGACGATATCAGCGTGCAGAGGATCCTCGGCCTGCCGTCGCACGAATTGCCCGTGTATCTCGTCGCAGTGGGAGGTCCTCGTGATCGGCGTCGTGGGTGACATCAGGCGCGTCGTGCCGGAGACGCTGCGCGGCCGGTTCGAACTCATCATCTTCGACTGGGACGGGACGGCAGTGCCCGACCGGGCGAGGGCCGTGCCGCAGCTCAACGCCGCCATGGCATCGCTGCTGGACGCGGGTATCTGGCTGGCACCCGTGACGGGCACGAGCCTCGACCATCTGGAGCGGCAGTCGATCCGGAAGATCCCACCGCCCTCGCGCCGGAGGCTGCGCGTCTGCACCAACCGAGGCTCAGAAGTCTGGAGCTACGACGCGGCGGGCGAACGGGTCGCGTTGCAGCAGCGCATCGCGTCGCGGGAGGAAAACGCGATGCTGACGCGCGCGGCCGAGAGACTGCGAGCCTGGCTGGCGGAGCATGGCGTGGAATCGCGGGTCGTTTACGACCGGTTGAATCGCCGAAAGGTCGACGTCATGCCATTACCGGAGTGGCGCGATCCACCGAAGGCGCAGATGAGCGCGTTGATCGCGGCAACGACGAGACGGCTGCAGGCCGCAGGCATCGAGCGAATCGGCGACGTCATGCGACTTGCGTCGGAGATCGCGCGCGACTGCGGGCTGGCGGACCCGCGGGTCACGAGCGACGGAAAGTACGTTGAGATCGGACTCACCGACAAGTCCGATTCCATGGCATGGCTCTTCGGGCACGTCGTGCGTCCTAACGCCATCGCTGCTGAAGCGATTCTCATCGTCGGCGATGAATTCGGCGATGTCGGGGGCTTTGCCGGCAGCGACGAGCGCATGATCACGCCGGAGACCAGCGGCGTTCGCCTCGTGTCCGTGGGCCGCGAGCCGAACGGTGTGCCGGCCGGTGTCTTGCACCTGCCCGGCGGGCCGGACGCGTTTCTGAGCATGCTGCAATGGCAACTGGCACTCCGGACGAGCTGACCGGGCGCGATGCCGCCTGCGGCTGGCGGATCGTCCGCGAAGGCGTCGATCCGGCCGGTGAGCGCGGCGTTGAGGCGGCGCTGGCCGTCTCCAACGGGGCGTTCGGGGTGCGGGCGTCGCTCGAGGAGGGCAACCCGGCGTCGAATCCGATGATGATTGTCGCCGGCGTGTTCGTGCCCACGGATTCGCCGGCGCAACAGACCCTGCTCTCGCTCCCCGATCCGGCGAGCGTCCGCGTGTCGATCGACGGACGCCGGCTGGACCTGGCTAGCGTGATCACGCTCTCGCACGAACGGACGCTCGACATAATGGCAGCTGAACTTCGCCGCACGTGGATCTTCGTCGATCGCGCCGGCCGCAGGTGGCGGTGGGAGTCAACGCGCGCGGCGTCGGCCGCCGAGGTAAGTCGCTACCTCCACCGGCTGACGCTGACCCTGAACGATGGCGCGGCGGCCGACGTGACGTTCGACCCGCCGGCAACGGCGGTGGGCCGCTACATCAAGTCCCAGCCCGACCGGGTGATCACGTTGGTTCACGCGACCCCGGTGCCGCCGCTCGGTTCGCTTGAGGTGGAACGCCGGGTAGAAGCCGCCGCAGTACAGCCCGCCGCTGCCCCGGTGCGCGCTCGGGTCGAACCAGGCACATCGGTGAGGATGGACACAGTTGCGACACTGAACCGGCTCTCGGGGGGGCGCGACCAGCGCCCGGCGGCGTCTTTCGACGAGCTGCTCGCGCGACACCGCAGCGCATGGCGCGAGCGATGGTCGGTAGCGGACGTGACGATCGAAGGGGACGACGAGTTGCAAGAGGCGATCCGGTTCGCGCTGTATCACTTGCTCTCTGCGTCGATCGAAGACGGAGGACGCACGTCGGTCAGCGCGCGGAACCTCTCCGGGGAGGCGTATCACGGCCACGTGTTTTGGGATACGGAGATCTTCGTGCTGCCGCCGCTCATGCTCGTGCGGCCGGAGGCGGCACGGTCGTGCCTGATGTACCGGCACCGGACGCTGGCGGCGGCGCGAGCGCGCGCATCGGCGCTGGGCTACAAAGGGGCGCTGTACGCATGGGAATCGACGGACACGGGGGAGGACCGCACACCGCGAAGCGTCGTGATGCCGGACGGATCGGCGCTGCGGATCCTGAACGGCGATCAGGAGCACCACATTTCGGCTGCCGTACCGTACGCGGTGATCCAGTACTGGCGGGCGACGGGGGATGACGCGTTCATGCGTGATTGCGGCGCCGAGATCCTGCTGCAGTGCGCGCTGTTCTGGTCCAGCCGCGCATCGCCCGGAAACGGCGGCTACGAGATCCGCAACGTCATCGGTCCAGACGAGTATCACACGAGCGTCGACAACGATGCGTACACGAACGCCATGGCGGCCTGGGTGCTGCGAGAAGCCGCATCGTATCTCGCGAGGCTGGAGGAACACGAACCAGCCGTTGCCGATGCGCTGCAAGAGCGCGCAGGTATTGCGCCAGGCGCCGCGCACGAATGGCGGCGCATCGCGGCATCCCTCGTGCGCTCCGCGTTCCACGATGACCGGATCGTCGAACAATGCGATGGCTTCTTCGGCCTGCAGGATGTCGACGTGGCCAGCTACCGGCGCGCTGGCGTGCCCATCGACATCGCGATGGGGACGGCGGCGATCCAGCGCATGCGGGTCGCCAAGCAGGCGGACGTCCTGATGTCAGCGGCGCTCCGTCCGGACGCGTGGAGCGAAGCGGCGTTGCGCCGGAACTTCGCGTACTACGAGCCGCTGACGGCGCATGCCAGCTCACTGAGCCCGCCGGTACACGCGCTGCTCGCCTCCTGGCTGCGAGACGACGAGCGGTGCCGCGCCTACCTACAGCAGACGGCCCGGATCGACCTGGGCGACGGGTTTCGGGGCGCGGCCGGCGGCGTGCACGTCGCTGCCATGGGTGGACTGTGGCAGGCGATCGTCTTCGGTCTTGCGGGGTTCCGCTTCGACGAGACATCTGTGGCGCTTGACCCGTTCCTTCCGCGCGGCATCAAGAGCGTCGCGTGCACGCTCCGTTGGCGGGGCCGGCTGTTGCGCCTGCGCATCGACGCGGGTGGCGCGGTCACCGTGGAAGTGACCGGGATGCCGTGCGAGGTGCGCGTGAATCACGCGACCCGCACCGTCTCGTCAGGGGCGCCTGAGGTCTTCAGCTTCGATCACGCGGTCACCAGGTGGTCCGCCGCCGATCAGACAAACGGTGGTGGGCATGGCTGAGACACAGCGCCATCTGCTGGTGCCGCTCGACGGCTCGATGCCCGCGGAGCAGCCGCTCGAGGTCGCGAGCGCGCTGGCAGACCTGATGGACGCGGACATCGACGTCTTGTTTGTGTCCCGCGAGCCGGTGCCCGACGAGCAGGTCGCTGTGCGCGCCCGGGTCTCCAGGGCGTGGCTGCCGCGCGTACGGACGCACTCTGCGGTGGGGCACGCCGCCGACGGCATCCGCGCGGTCGCGCGCGCGTTGCCGGCGAGCGCGATTCTGCTGTCGTCGCACGGCGCGACGGGCAACCTCGGCGCGCTGGCCGGGCACGTCACCCTGGGGGTGCTGACCGATCCGCCGTGTCCGGTGTACGTCGTGCGCTCGGCGCTCAGCGCGCAGTCGCAGATGCGTCGGCTGCGGCACGTGCGACGCATACTGGTCCCGCTTGATGGCAGCGAAGACGCTGCGCAGGCTGTGGCCGAGGCAGCGGCGCTTGCGACGGCGACGACAGCTCGGCTCGTCTTGCTCTACGTGCTCTGCGACCAGCCGCCGTCGGCAAAGGCGCCGGCCATGTCGCGCTACTCAGACCAGGTCCATCACGAGATTGAGGCGTGGCGTGACGAATTCTTGCGCAGCGGCCTCGCCCGCGAGCCGGGCGGAGGCGCGTTTTCCGCGGAGGTGGCATTGCGGTGCGGCGTTCCTGGTGAGCAGATCGTGCAGTACGCAACCGACGAAGACTGCGACGTGATCATCGCGGCCTGGGGCGGGAATCTCTCGGCGGGACGCGCGCAGGTGGTACAGATGTTGCTCGCACAGGCGCCATGCCCGATCCTGTTCTTGCGCGCAAACCAGCACGCCCTGCGCGCGGTCGCGAGCGCACACCAACGATCGTGACGCGACCATGGCGCGGTAGACGCCGCTCGGTGCGCAGACGTGCATCGTGACGGCAACATGAACGGCGGCGAGCGTACGCCGTGAGATCGAGGTAACATCGCTCCGGCCGTACGCGGCATCTGCGCAACCCTCAGGGCGCGCGGAGACTGCGCCGCCGCCGAGCGGCAGCCGACCATGTCTGTAGGCGCGGCGCAGCCCCGGTTCGAGTCCGAGCGCGCGCGTCACGGGCAATTGAGGATCTGGTGCGGTGGCACGAAAGCATGAGGACCGTAGCGAACAGCCTGCTAAACGCGGCGGCGCCGCCGGCGCTGACGCGCGTGGGATGACGCGGAAGCGAACGAACACGCCGCCACCCGCGGCCATCGCGCCCGAGCCGCCGGAGGAAGAATGGTTCGCCCTGCCCGAGGGCGAACCGATGGGCATCGACGACATCCGCGATGCCCTCGTGATCCGCGAGGGCACGTCGTTCCTGCTGACGGATCCTGTGGGTGACGTTCCCGCGGGTAACCGGCAAGGGTTCGGCGTCTATCACGCGGACACGCGCCATCTCTCCACCTTCCACTTCAGCCTGAATGGCACGGACCCGGTGCTCCTCCTCTCCACCGCCGAGCTGGGCTACGCGATGGAGCAGGTGATGACGAACCCGACGCTGACGGCGGCCAGCGGTCGAACGGTCCGCAGGGGCAGCATCGAGATGCGCCGCCAGCGAGTTATTGCTGACGTCGTGGAAGAGCGACTCTACGTCACGAACTTCAACGCCTTCCCGCTGACGCTGCAGCTTGGATACGACCTGGGAGCGGACTTTGCGGACATCTTCGACGTGCGCGGATACCTGCGCGATCGTCACGGCACGCTGCACGCGCCCGTCGTAGGCGACCGGTCCATCCGCTATGCGTACACGGGCATCGACGGCAGAGAGCGGTATACGTGCGTCGAATTCGACCGCGCGCCGGATGAGCTCAGCGACGCGTCGGCCCAGTTCCGCGTGACGCTGAAACGACGCGAGACGGCGTCGCTGAGGATTACGATTTCGCTCAACAATCAGAAGCCCGCCGTGGCCTCGAGCAATCGCTTCGATACGGTTGCGGAGTCCCACCGAAGCTGGACAGATACCTGTACGAAGATCACGACCGACAACGACTTCTTCAACCGCGTCATGGCGCGCTCGTTGAGCGATGTGCGGATGCTCTGGAGCCGGAATGAGGACGGCAAGAACTATCCGGCTGCCGGCACGCCGTGGTTCGACGCGCTGTTCGGCCGCGACTCCTGCATCCTTTCGATGCAGATGCTCGCGTTCCGCCCCGACGTCGCGCGCGATTCGCTCAGGCTGCTGGCGTCCTGTCAGGGCAAACGCGTGGACCATCACCACGACGAAGAGCCCGGGAAGATCCTCCACGAGATGCGCTTCGACGAGCTGTCGCGGGCGGGCGAGTTGCCCTACGGGCCGTACTACGGCAGCATCGACTCGACGCCGCTCTTTTTGATGCTCGTCGCGGAATACTACGATTGGACGGCCGATCTGCGGCTGGTACGGGAGTTGCTACCGGCGATCCGCGCGGCGATCGAGTGGATGGAAACGCACGGCGATCCGGCCGGCGACGGCTACCTCTCCTACGAAAAGCGATCGGCAAAGGGGCTGGTGAACCAGGGCTGGAAGGACTCGGGCGATGCGGTGCCCCACACCGACGGCACACTGGCTCACCCGCCGATCGCGCTGGCGGAGGTGCAAGGGTACGCGTACGCGGCCCGCGCGCGCCTGGCGCCGCTGCTGGACAAGCTGGACGAGAAAGAGCTGGCGATGCGCCTACGCCGCGATGCCGGCCGGCTCCAGCGCCAATTCAACAACGATTTCTGGATGGCCGACGAGCGCTTCTACGCGATGGCGCTCGATGGCCAGCGGCGCCCGGTCGAGTCGGTGTCGACGAACCCCGCGCACTGCCTCTGGACGGGGCTGATCGATCCGGCGCGCGCGCACGACGTCGCAACGCGATTGATGGACAACGACATGTTCACCGGCTGGGGGTTGCGCACGTTGACCGGCGGCAGCCCGCGCTTCAACCCGATCGGCTACCACGTCGGCACGGTCTGGCCGCACGACAACAGCATCGCTGTCATGGGATTCAAGATGTACGGGTTCGAGGAAGAGGCGAACGAGGTTGCCGCGGCGTTGTTCGATGCCGCGATGGCGTTCCCGTACTTCCGTCTGCCGGAGCTGTTCGGCGGCGATGCGCGCTCGGTGCACAACTCACCGGTGCCGTACCCCGTCGCCTGCAGGCCGCAATCGTGGGCAGCCGGCACGTTCCCGCTGATCACGCAGGCGATGCTGGGGCTAAAGGCGGAGGCGCCCGAGAAGCGACTGCGCATCGTCAATCCAAAGCTGCCTCCGTGGCTGAACTCCGTGCACGTCAAGGGCCTGCGTGTCGGCAGCGGGGTCGTCACGCTGCAATACCGGCGCAGCGGCCGGGTTACGAACGTCGAAGTCCAGAACGCGACGGGCGGCATCGACGTCGTCGTGAGCAAGCGCTGGCCGCGGTAGCCTCCGCGAACGCCCCTTTCTCGGACCTGTTCGAAGTCTGCGGTCGCCGTTGGCATAGTGTCTGGCGAGATTATCCGCAGTCGGCTGCGGGCGTGTCTCGGCGGCCGACGGGCACACAAGCGCGTCAATTGACCTCTCAGGTTCGTTCAATCATCATCTGTGAACATCCGTGCCTGCGAGGGAGCCATGCCGAGCGAACGCGTCCAGCGACAGATTGACCGCCTCCTGGACGAGGCCGAGGCCGCGCTCGCCCGCCGCGAGTGGCCGCGCGTCCACGACCTCTCGCAGGACGTGCTGGCGCTCGACCCCGAGAACGCCGATGCGCGCACGTTCCTCGACGCGGCGGTGCGCGCCGGAGCCGGCGGGCAATCGGCCCCACCATCGCAGCCTCCGGCAGTCGCGGACGCGCCCTCCGCCCCGCCGCTACCCGCCTCCTTCGCCTCCGGGCGCTACGCCGTGCGGCGATTCCTCGGCGAGGGCGGGCGCAAGAAGGTGTACCTCGCCCACGACGAGAAGCTCGACCGCAACGTGGCGTTTTCCGCCATCAAGACCGACGGCCTCGACGCCGACGGCGTCACCCGCATCCGCCGCGAGGCACAGGCGATGGGGCGGCTCGGCGACCACCCGCACATCGTCACCGTCTTCGACACCGGCGACGACGAGGGCACGCCGTACATCGTCAGCCAGTTCATGGCCGGCGGCGAGCTCACCGGCCTGATCGACGAGGCCGACCGCCGCCGCATGCCGATCGGCGATGCGGTGCGCATCGCGTCGCAGATCGCCGCAGGGCTGGAGCACGCGCACGCCCATGGCATCGTCCACCGAGACCTCAAGCCCGGCAACGTCTGGCTCACCGACACCGGCGTCGTGAAGATCGGCGACTTCGGGCTCGCGGTCTCGCTCGACCGCTCGCGCATGACGATGCCGGGCATGATGGTCGGCACCGCCGCGTACATGCCGCCCGAGCAGGCGATGGGCGGCCAGACGACGGCCTCCAGCGACCTCTACGCGCTTGGCTGCATCCTCTACGAGATGGTGACGGGGCGCCCGCCGTTCGCCGGCGACGACGTTGTGGCCGTGATCTCGCAGCACGTGAATACGCCGCCCGTCGCGCCGACGTGGCACAGGCCCGAGTGCCCGGCCGGCCTCGAGACGCTGATCACGCGCCTGCTCGCCAAGGATCCGGCGCAGCGCCCGGCCAGTGCGAGCGAGATCGTTCAGGCGCTCACGTCGGTCGTCGTGCCGTCGGCATCCGCCATCACTGTGGCGCCGGCGGACGAAGCGCCAACTGGCGCCATCTACGCCCGCACGTTCGTGGGGCGGGAGGCCGAGCTGAAGCAGCTCCAGGCGGCGTTCGACGGTGCGCTTTCCGGCCAGGGCGCGCTCGTGATGGTCGTCGGCGAGCCGGGCATCGGCAAGACGACCGTCACGGAGCAGCTGCTAACGTACGTCGCGATGCGCGGCGGCCGCAGCCTCGTCGGGCACTGCTACGAGGAGGGCTCGCTCGCCCTGCCCTACTTGCCCTTCGTCGAGGCAATGCGCTCCTATGCGCTCGTCCGCGAGAAGGATCAGCTCCAGGAGGAACTCGGCACGGGCGCCGCCGAGGTCGCGCGCATCGTCTCCGAGATCCGCGACCGCGTCGCCGTCGAGCTGCTGCCGCCCGGCAATCCGGAGGAGGAGCGCTTCCGCCTCTTCCAGGCGGTCACCGCGTTCCTGCGCAACGCGTCGTCGGCGCAGGCGCTCTGCATCGTGCTCGAAGACCTGCAGGACGGCGACAAGGGCACGATGGAGCTGCTCGTGCACCTCGCGCGCAGCCTCTCGGGTACGCGGCTGCTGATCATCGGCACCTACCGCGACGTCGAGGTCGACCGCCGGCACCCGCTGTCGGCCGCGCTCGCCGACCTGCGGCGCGTCGAGTCGTTCACGCGCATCCCGCTGCGCGGTCTCAGCATCGACGAAGTGCACCGCATGTTCTCGAACATCGCCGGGCAGGAGGTGCAATACGCACTCGCCGAGGGCCTGTACCGCCAGACCGAGGGAAACCCGCTCTTCATCCAGGAGGTGGCGCGCTACATCGCCGAATCGGGACTGGTCAAGCGCGAAGGCGGTCAATGGGTCGCCGGTTCGGCCGACTCGCTCATCACGCAGATCCCGGAAGGGCTGCGCGACGTCATCGGCAAGCGGCTCTCGCGGCTCAGCGAAGAGTGCAACCGCATCCTCAGCATCGCCGCTGTGATGGGCCGCGACTTCTCGCTCGACGTGCTGCGCGCCGTGGCCGCCGTGCCGGAGGAGCAGCTGCTCGGCGCCATCGAGGAGGCGGTCGGCGTCTCCCTGCTGGAGGAGCACACGCAGGGGCGCGACGTGCGGTATCGCTTCACGCACGCCTACTTCCGCCAGACGCTGTACGGCGAGATGATCGCGCCGCGGCGGCTGCGGCTGCACAACGACGTCGCCAAGGCGCTGGAGGCGCATTACGCCCCGCGCCTCGACGAGCACGCCGTGGAGCTGGCCGAGCATTTCGCCCACTCGTCGACGGAGGAAGACCTGCGTAAGGCCGTGCAGTACGGCGAGCTGGCCGCACTGCGCGCTGCCGGCGTGTACGCGCACGGCGAAGCGGCGCGGCTTCTGGAGCAGGCCTTGCAGGTGCAGGACGTGCTTGACCCGAAGGACGGCGACAAGCGCTACGAACTGCTCGACCGTCTCGCCAACGCGCTGCTCTCCTCCGGCGAACCCGCCCGCGTCTCCGATGAGATCGCGCCGGAGATGTTCGCCATCGCCGAGCGGATGGGCGACGACGATCGCGCTGCCTCGGCTTGCGGATTGGCGCTTGAGGCGCTCGGCCGCCGGGACGCCGGGCCCGTGTTCAAGACGCCCGAGTTTGTGACGTGGACGGAGCGCATGTATCGCCACTCGATGCCCGATAGCCTCTATCGTGCTCGGGCGGATGGTTGTGCGCGATTGACGGACATGGCGTTCCGGCGGATGCGAGAGAACTGGGAGGGGAGGGTCACAGCGCTGGAAGGCGCGCGCCGGCTTGGGGACGCGGAACTGCTGGCGTTCGCGCAGAGCTTACTCGTCGCTCCGGGATCGCCCCCGGAACTCGAACGCGACCGTGCGGCCGTGGCGGAGGAGCTTGTCCACGTTCCGCGGACGGGGCCGGACCTTCGACCTACGACAGTGGCGCTGCGCCTCATTAGCCTCGCTCGCGCGTTTCTCGCCGCCGGAAAGCGCGACCGCGCAGATAGCATGCAGCAGGAACTCGACGACTATGCACGCCGCGTCGGAGATCCGTTCGTGCAGATGCAGGCGATGGCCCTGGAAGTGCAGTGGCTCGCACTGGCTGGCGAGGTGCAGGCAGGCGTCGACGCGTTCCAACGCTTCGCAGACAGCGCAGCTGGCGCGGAGCCGCTTGGGCGGGCGCAATTGGGCATTGTGGCGTCACCGCTACTCGCCAGGCTCGGTCGCTTCGAAGACGCGCTCGCGGGGCGTCAGTTCTGGGGCACGTTCCCTACGACCGAAGGGATGGCCGCGTACGTCCCTGCCTCGGCGGGACTGATCGACGAAGCACGGCGCGAGACCCAGCGCCTCATCGTCGAACGCGCGATCCGCGCCGAAGATGACTGGACCGACACGGCGACGCTGGTGTACCTGCTGGCGACGACGATCCTCACGAGGGACATGGATGTGCTGCGCATGCTGCACCGACGGCTGGCTGGCTTTGCGGAGCTGTACTCACCGGAAGGGAACTCCACCGTCGCCCGGCAGCTCGGGCTCGCCGATCTCCGGCTCGACGACCCAGCGGCGGCGCGGGCGCACTTCGCAACAGCGCTCGACGTCGCGGCGCGCGTCGGCGATCGACCCGAGACGGCGCTGATCCGGCTCGCAATCGCCCGCACGCTGTTCGAGCACTACCCGGACGAGCGGGCGGGGGCGAAGGCGCATCTGGAGTTCGCGCTCGGCGAATTCCAGGCGATGAAGATGCAGCCCGCCCTCGAAGAGGCGATGCGCCTGCGCATGCAGGATCAGGGCATCAGCACGATCACCACCGACGTCTACACGTCGATCGCCGCCGTCGCCGACAGCGTCGATCGCGAGCGCCCGGACATCGCCGCGCACGCCGCGCCCGACGGCACCGTTACGATCATGTTCAGCGACATCGAGGACTCGACCGTGCTCACCGAGCGTCTCGGCGACCAGGCGTGGCTTGAGTTGCTGCGGCAGCACAACGCGATCATCCGCAAGGAGCTCCGCGCCTACGACGGCTTCGAGGTGAAGACGATAGGCGACGCCTTCATGGTCGCCTTCCAGTCGGCGAAGAAGGGCCTCGACTGCGCCATCGCGATCCAGCGCGCGTTCGCCAACCACAACACCGGCGTAGGGGCGGGGCTTGCCCCGCCCGCCCCCGGCGACCGACGCCTGACGACCGACGACCAGATCAAAGTGCGCATCGGCCTGCACGCCGGCGAGACGATCAAGGACGGCGACGACTTCTACGGCAAGAACGTCATCCTCGCCTCGCGCGTCGCCGGCAAGGCGGTCGGCGGCGAGATCCTCGTGTCGTCGCTGCTGCGCCAGCTCGTCGAGAGCAGCGTCGACGCTGCGATGTTCGGCGAGCCGCGCGAAGTGGAGCTGAAGGGGCTGAGCGGCACGCACGGCGTCTACGCCGTCGGCTGGCAGCCCGCGTAAGCGACCGCCCGAGCGACCCTCAACGATGCGTGGGGAACAGCGCCAGGGCAGCCGCTCTGAGCCCGACGCCGAGAATACACCGTCGTCGTGAAAACGCGGGGATGGGGCCTTCCAGTCGCCGCTTGTGCGCCAGCTGGCGCCGTCCTGGCGTTTGGGCGCTGCTCGACGGCTACCCGGTGTTGTGCACCAGCTCCCTAACCGGACGCCGGGGCTACGTCGAGGTCGAGCTGCACGAGCCGACCGAGGACGACGTCGCGCAGGTGCGGGCGTTGATCGAGAAGGTGGGCGAGAAGGGCTGACCGTGTCCCCGCCGGCTCAGGGCTTGTGACGCAAGCCGCCGGTGTGACCGGCGCCTCGTATCACGGCATGGGTGTCATTGCACCCCCAACACCCCGCAATGGGGAACGTCGTACTCGGCGCGGCGTCGCCGGTCGAGCGGCGGGGCAGCCCCTTCCGGTTGCTGCCTGGAGGGGCTGGGGCACGCAGTCGGCGAAGCGTAGGCCTCCCGTAGGGCGCGCGTCAGGTGCCGCCGGCTGCGCCGAGCGATGATCACTGCATGAACGAGCACATGCGGAAGCGCCGCCTGCCCGTGGGCATCATCACCATCATCCCGCTGATCGTCGGGTTCGGCGCATACGCATTCGTCGCGCCGACGCCGACTCCGACGCCCGCGGGCGCGCCGACGGTCACCGCCTCCGCCACCGCGGGCATCCCGTGGCCGGCAGCGCCCACGGTTACGTCGCCCATCGCCGCCTCGACGCCGGCATCACCGCCGAACGGCGACGCCGCCTCGCCGACGCCCTACCCGGGCGCGCCCGTGTATGCCAGGACGCACGGCCCGTTCCACGATGGCGCCTGGGTGCGCGTCAACGTCGGTGCCGGTGATTGCCTGAACGCCCGCATCGCACCGACGCTCGACCCGGCGGCGGACCTGGTCAACATCTGCCTGCCCGACGGTGCCGAGGGCTACCTCGCCGCCCCAGCCCAGGAGCGCGATGGCCACTGGTGGTGGCTGCTGGTCGGCGCGGGCTACGTCGCCGACGATTACCTGACCTACGTCCGCGATGCGTCGCTGCGCGGCGCGCTGGCGCCGCAGCTGGCTGGCCTGGGGAGCATCGCCTTCCTGCGTGATCCCGGCGAAGTGTGGCTGATGCAGTCCGACGGCAGCGGGCAGCGGCGTCTGTACGCGGCCGGCGACGGCCAGCCTTCCACCTACATCACCGACCTCTCCTGGTCGCCGGACGCCACCCGGCTCTCGTTCAACGTGCCGCACTACGGCGGCGGCGACGGCGGCACCATGGAGCTGGTGATCATCGACACGCAGGGCGTAGTGCTGGCGGACATACGGGGTGTCGCCGGCCGGGGCTGGTCGCCCGACGGCACGCGGGTCGGCATCGTTAAGGGCGCGCAGCCGCAGCAGATGGGCGGCGGCTGGAAGGGCGTGCCGGGCTGGGCCGACGTCGCGACCGGCGAGTCGCACCTGGTCGGCGACGCCGCCTACTTCCAACAGGACCCACCCGCGTTCAACTTCGACGGCACGCTGCTGCTGGTGACGCAGGCCGCGGACGATGGCTCGTCCCGGGGGATCGTGATCATGGATGCCGCCGGCAAGGAGCACGCGCGCCTCGAGCCGCCGAAGGACGTCTACTACGGTTCGCCCCTCTGGGCGCCGGAGAGCAACCGGATCGGCTTCTACGTCAGCGAACAGAAGGCGCCGCACTACGCCGTCTACGACCTCGCTGCCGGCGCTATCGTCGCTCGTGCCGGCGTGCCGCAGCGCAATCCGGACATCGGCGGAAAGTGCGGCGGCGGCGACATGTGGCGCAGCGCCTGGAGCCGCGACGGAAGCAGCGTGCTTTACAGCTACACGGAAGGCCTCGCGGGCACGAACGGCGTGTGGGTGTGGAACGTGGCGGCAGGCAAGCAGCGGCTCGTGCCGGCGTTTGGCGCCGGTGCGCCGTCGGACGGCCCGGGCGGACGCGTCGTCTTCAGCTCCGGACTCTTCGTCATGGCCGGCGACACGGGCGGCGCGCTGACCGTGCTGATCACCGACGGCCGCTCACCGATCTGGTCGCCGCGGTAGGTCGCGGAGGCCGAACGCGGCGCCGTATGGTCTCGCCGCTGCCAGCACGATGTCGTCGTCGTACCCGTGTTGGCGTGCGTCGTGCTCGCTGTTAGACAGGGACGTCGTCGAGCAGGCCGTGCGCTTCGATGGCGGCAGCGGCACGACCGAAGAAGATGTCCGTCATCACGGTCGTGGTCAGGCTCGCGGATGCGGCGAGATCAAGATCGACATTCGCCCCGGCAATGACATTCATGATCGCGTTCATCAGTAGTCCCTGCCGGAATCCTTCCCGGCAGCGCTCAATGCCGTATCCCGCGACGCCGTGTTCGAGCAAGAGCGAGTGGTAGAGCTCGATCAGCCGCATCTCCGACGCTTCCCGCTGCTCCGTCGTCAGCGCTGATACGACTATCCGCGCCAGGTCGTCGCCGCCGCTGCCCGCGCTCACGGTTTGCCAGTCGAAGACCGCGAAGCGCCCGCCTCGCTCCGAGGGGTAGAAGAGCTGGCCCGGATGGAAGTCGCCGTGCACGAGTGTCACACCGCCCTCGATCACCTGCCTCCTCGTGTCAGCGGCGGTGTCGAGGTTCGCGAGCACGCGCTCGGCCAGGATGACGAGCGTCCTCGGAAACGCGCTGCCGAAACGTTCTGCAACGACAGGGAGCGCCGCGGCGAGCGCGGCTCTGCCCCGCGCGAGGAACATCTGGTCGTCGGGGCCGCCGGGATACCGAAGGAACGTCAGATCGCGGAGGCGCGCGTGGTTCCACCACTTCGCATGGAACGCGGCCAGGTGGCGCACCGCGAGTTCGGTGTCCTCGACGGACGGCGACGCGGGATCGGCGACGCGTGACTCGCTGAGGTCCTCGAGCAGCAGCACAAAGACGCCGGAGGCCGGATCGATCTCGGCATGGAAACAACGAGGCGTCGGGATTCCCGGATCGGCGCCGAAGTGGCGGTAGAACTCGACCTCCCGCACGTAGCCACCGACCGCCTGCATGAGCACGCGGATGGGCTCGTACGGCGAGGCGAACTTGGCGACGAGTGATCGGGGCGCGCCCGGCTCGGACCGGTCGTATTCGAGCTGGAGGCGTGCGACGACGGCCGCGGCGCCCTGGGTCTCGGCGAGCTCCATCTTGTGCGCGGTGATGTACGCCTGGTGAAGCACGCCGTCTGCGCGTAGCGCCGACGTAAGCCATTCGTCGCTGAGCTGCTCGGGACTACCGGGAATCACGCCGCTCACCATCGCCTCTCCGATTTCCCGTCGTCGCGGGACTGTGTCAACTGCTCAGAGTCGGATTGTCGTTTTGACACGACGAGTGTGACGGGCGCCCCGTCAGCCCCGGGGAGACCGTGAATCGAAGCGATTCTCTCCCCCCTCGAACGCGTCTGTCAAGATGCGGACGGCCGCTCTCCCACACCCTCCGCTCCGCCTGATCACGGGGCCTTCACCGGCGCCGAGCGGGGCGTTACGTAACGAAAGAGACCGCCCCACAATCGTCGGCGGTCTATCCGTCGTTGTACTTGGTGGAGACGGGGGAGAATTGAACCCGCCGCGAAGCTGTCGTTAGGCGTCGTTAGGCGTCGCTGCTAGATTCAAAATAGCTCGTGTCCGTCGCTGCTAGTTGCTCCGAGTCGCCTGCGTATGGCGTCAAGGATTGGCGTCAACGGTGCTACATCATCGACACCGGCGACGGCACGCAGGCCGCGCCATGGCCGCGTATCGCGCCCGCCGACGCAGGCCGCGCCATGGCCGCGTATCGCGCCCGCCGACGCAGGCCGCGATTAGCCCTCGCAACGTCGCCCCGATCTGGCGATCGGTTGCGGCATGTCAGATAATGTCGCGGCATCCGACATTTCCTCTCGCAACGTCGCCCCGATCTGGCGATCGGTTGCGGCCAATTGTTCACCGTCCCGCCACGTGGCGGATGCGTTAGCAATTCGCTCCCCGATCTGACGATCGGTTGCCGCACGTCACGCGAGCCGATAGCTCGCATCCCGCCGCACGCGGATCGCCCCGCGGCGCTTGAGCACCTGCAGCGCGTGATCGACGGTACGCGGCGGGATGCCGAGCCGGGCGATGATCTCCGCCCGGCGGATCTCGCCCTGGCGTATGAGCGCGAGCACCCGGTCCGCGGCCGGCGCGCTTCGTGCGGGGGCGCACGCGCACGGCGCGGCGGGCGGGCGGCGGCAGATGCCGCAGAGTAGATCGCCGTCCGCGTCGCGCAGCCACCAGCGCCCCCCACAGCGCCCGCACGCTGGCGCGGCGGGCATGCGCTGGTTGTGGCTCGCTAGGCCACTCGCGGGCGTAACGCTCGCTGTCGGTAGGGGTTTGGGGGGTAGGCGGGGCGTTTCTGCAGGCGTGCCGCCGATGATGCGGCGTGCCTGGAGGCCGCCTCGGATCGGTGCGCGCGCTGGTACGCTTTCTCGACCGGCGACGTGCTGCCGGCCCAGCCGCGGATCAGTAGTTTCTTTCGGTAGAGCGGGAGCAGCGCCGCGCCGCACTCGCCGGCCAGCGCCGCGCACGTCGTGCAAGAGCATGTGATAGCATCCACCCTGAGTTTCCTTTCGGAGCGCCGCCCTTTCCGCGATCAACGGGGGCGGCGCTCCTGCGTCTACCGCCTAGCCGAAGTCGCGCATCCGCGTCGGCGTGAAGTCGATGCGGAGCTCTCCCGCGGCGTCACGGTACATCGGCCGCCCGCCGCTCGTCAGGTTCGGGACGTACTCGCGCCCGCCCGCGGCCGCCGGCGTCGGCGCTCCGTTCGTCGGTGCGATCTTCACCCGGCCGGCGAGATAGTTCGCCGCGAAGACGTACGCCTCGCCCTCCGCCGTTTCGTCCGACATGCCCGGCTGCGTCCGGTATTGCTCCGTGTGCAGGTACTCGTGCGCGAGCACCGACTTGAACTCCGGCCCACCCGCGGCGATCGCTGCGTTCAGGTAGATCGTCTCGGGCTCGTGACGCTGTACGCAGCCGGAGATCCTCTCCCGCGAGGCCATCAACGCATCGGCGGCCGGAGTCGCCAGCACGTCGTACGCTTCGGCGCCGCTCAGCTCACGGATGAACTTCACGGCGGGTACGCGGTTGGTGGGCGTCTCGAAGTACGCGGCGAAGAACTCGACGCCACCGGCCGCCCAGTCGCGTTGAGCCTGCGTCGGCTCCGCGGCCGCGTACCAGACGTGCGCATTGGCAGCCGCGCGGCGGTTGCCGTCGGAGGTCCGCATCGTGTTCTCGAAGCGGATGCGGCCGAACGCGATCAACTCGTGCGGCGACCAGTCGTTGCGCTTCGTCAGGCTGCGCGCCGTCGCCAGCAGGTAGCGTTGGCGATCGTCTTCGGCCTCGCGCGCCTCCGAGCGCAGCCGGCGCGCCTCGTGCGCAGCGGAGATCATCGCCTCGCTCTCGGCCGCCGTCAGGCTGACGTGCTGGCCGTTCGCCGCTGCGCGGTTCGTCAGCCGCTGCGCGACGATCGACACGGTGTCGGAGAGGGCGAGTCCCATCGCCCCGCCCAGGACGTTCAGTCCGATCATTGCGGCCTCCCTGACATGATGCGACCGATCAGCGGGAACGCGACGGTGTGGCGGCGCCGGGTCGGCTGGTGCTGCCGCACCTTGACCTCCGCATTGGACGCCTCGTCGTACGTGTCGCGTGCGGCCGCAACGTCGTCCTCCAGGCGCGCGAGCCGTGCCTCGAACGCGGGCGTGAGTGGTTGCGTGCCGTCGACCATGCGCGGTTGCATGGCGGCTTCCGCACGTGCGGCCGCCAGCGCCGAGATCGCGGCCGCCCAGGCCGTCAGCGCGTCCTCACGCGCCTGGAGCGCGGCGCCGTGGCGCCCCTGGGCCTCGATCTCCGCCTTGCCGTACGTCCGGGGTGCCGGTGGCTCCGTCGTCAGCTCGATGAACTGGCGCGGCGTGAACGGCCCGCGCTTTGTCTTCCGGCGCAGTTGCGCGATAAGCAACTGGGTCTCTTCGTCGGAGAGCCCGTCGAAGAACTGTTGGATGAGGTTCGGCTTCATGGGCCGGTTTCCTTTCCGGCGACAAAGACTGTCGCCACTAACTATCCGTCGCCACGTTCGCGACGATGATTGCGTAGAGTCCGGCCACGATTAGCGCGGCCGGTGCGTAGATCGCCCACGCCGCCACGCTGAGCAGCGCCACGCCGGCGATCTCGCAGGTCCAGAGCCAGGCGCCCTTACGCGCGAAGATCGCCGCCACGCGCGCCAGGCGCCGTGCCGATGCGCGGCGGTAGTGCCGGGCGCCCGTCGCTGAGTTGTAGAGAAACGTCACGAGTCCTCCGATCCAGCGAGTAGCAGCCGCATGCGGGCCTCGAGCCCGGCGATCTCCGCCACGATCGCGGCGATCCGCTGATCAATCCAGACTTGCCGGTGTTTGTCTGGCAAGCGCTGCCGCTCGAATTGCAACTCCAGCTCCAGGCGCATGATGTGCTTGTCGATGCGTCGGAGCTCGAACGCTGCCGCACGCCGGCATGGAACGCCGCAGTACGACGCAGGGCGCCCCGTCGGCGCTCCGGGCGGCAGCGCCGCGCCGCACTTACAGCAGAGTTTCTCCACGGACCCCCCTAGGTGATTCTGCGCGCGTAAAAAGACAGAGGCGCTTCTGCGGTGGGTAGCTCGCCGCTGACGTTTTGAGGTACCCCCACCCCACGGCCGACAGCGGCGGGCGGGCCCGGAGGGGAAGACCGGCGAGCCCGCCCGCACGGAAGAGATAACCGAACACAAACCGCACGCGCGTTGCAGTCTGCGCGCCGGCGTGGTGGTGTCGCGGCTGCGGGGTGCGGCTGTGCAGCACGCAGCGCACGCGCGTCGTCAGCAGCCAGCGGCAGCAGCTCCGCGCATGGGTGTAGGGCGTGGCGTGGCGTCATAGCAACACCGCCGCGGCGGGTGGCGTGGCGCCGTCTGCGTGTCCGGCCGACGCGGCGCGGACCTCGATCGCCGCACCCAGGCGCGCCATTTCGGCGTGCGCGTGCCCGTCGCTGAAGCGATAGATGTGCTCGTGCTGGTACGCCGCATGTCGGTGCGCGTCGTAGCACGAGCCCGGCCGCGCGCGCAGTTCTCCGCGGATGCGTGCGGCGAACGGCACCCCTCCCTCCGGCAACAGTAGCCGCATGAACATGCTTTGCTCCAACTCGCACTGGACGGCATCGAAGGCGCCGAAGAACTGATCCCACGTGCGCCACCGCGCGCGCTCCAGTTCCAGATCGCTGATCGGCGGCCGCCAGCCGCACACGAGGGCCATCACATCGAAGATGTTGGTGATGCTGTCGAGCGTGATCTCGGTGCGTTTGCGCAGTCGACGGCGGCGGGTTGTGGGCATTGCCTATCTCCTATCGTCCCGGTGGCCGGCCCGGGGCCGCATGCAACGGCTCCAGGTCGAGGTTGAGTTGGCGGAGCACGGCCACGAGTTGGGCCCGCGCGTCGCGCTCGACCGCGATCGCCGGATGCGGCTTCAGTTGGTCGAATCGGTCGCGTGTGGTGGCGCCGTCGCGCTCGATCTGCGCCTGGGCCTGGCGCATCCGGTCGAGCGCCTCAAGGGCGGTCTGCAGCAGGAGACGGCCTGCAGCGTCGGAGAGATCATTCTCCCCGCAGAGCGCCCGCCACCACCGACGGGCCTCCGGGCTCAGCGACTTCGGCGCGGCTGGAATTTTCATCGGCCGCGACTCACTTTCGCACACGCGACACCCAACAACGCGCTCAGGGGGCTTTCGGCCTGAACAATGGATGCCGCCTCCCCTCGTCGCCCCTCCGGCGCCGACAGCGGCGGGCGGCGCCGGCCGGCGGGAACCGAACCGCAGTCACCGAGCGCGAGCTGCTGCATATCGCCGGGCTGGCGGCGCGGCTGCGTGGCCCGGGTGTGCAGCGGGCAGTGCGAGCGCGTCGTCAGCAACCAGCAGCCGCGGGCGGCGCATGGGTGCGGGGTGCCGCGCGTCACGTCTGCACCTCACGGCATGCGCCGCTCTGGCAGTGGCCGCACAGGTCGATACGGTATGTCGCCCACTCGCGGCCCTGGCGCACCGTGATTGCGTGCGCCAGGCACCCGCACCGGCAGTCAGGACACGGGCACACGCCGTCGATCTTCGTCGCCAGCGCCGTGAAGATGCGCCTCTGGTCAGCCTGTCTCATGCGATTTCCCCCCCAGTCTTCGAGTTTGAGCACCGCCAGCAAAGCGAAGCGAGCGGGCCGTGCTGCGGGCACTGCCGCGGCAGTGCGGCCTGTGGGCCGAATCTGGCTTGACGCATGTGGCCCGAAAGATGCGTCATTTTGGGTATCCTCCCCCTAGTCCCGTCCCGTGAGGAGAAATACTGGAATATGCGTCAAGATGCGTCATGCGTCACCTCCGTACCTGGGGGTCACGGTTGGCAGCCCGCCGCCGCTGAAGTCGCGCAGGCCGATGCCCTTGCGCATCCGGTGCCCGCTGTACCGTCCGTCCGGGTAACCGCGTTCGTCCATCTTGAGCCCGAACGCCCTCTTGCTCTGCGGCTTCTCGCCCGCCGCCTGCGCCCACGAGACGTACCGGGCGTACAGGTCGGACACGGTGACGATCAGGTCCTCGCGGATCACGCATTGTTCGGCGATGAAGTCGGCGAGTGTGTCTTCCTGGGCGCGGTAGGCCTTCGTGGCCTTCCGCACCTCGTCCGGCGGCTGCAGTCCGCGGGCCGCCCACGCCATGGCCCCGCGCACCATCCACGCCAGGATGCCGGACGCCTCGCCCTTCAGCTTGTCGCCGAGCTGGCGATCCTTGTCGGCCTCGTGGATGCGGACGGTGAACTTGATCACGGGTAACCGCGCCCAAATGGCGTCGCCGGTCCCGGTCACGCGCGGGAGGTGGTTCGTCGCGAGCCAGAGTTTGTGGGACGGCACGAACGTGAACATGTTCTCGTGCATGTAGTTCGCGGTGACGCGGTCGGAGCCGGTCAGGTGCTTGACCTGCGCCTCGTTGAGCCGCTTCCCTTCGTCCGTCTCGATGGTCGTCACGTAGCGGGTGCCGGCGAGCGCTGCCACGCGCGTCAGGTGCTGCTCGTTGCGGGTTTCCATCAGCAGCGACGGCGCCGCCACCGTGCCGTACTCACCCATCGCGTGGGCGATGACCTCCAGGAACGTGCTCTTGCCGGTGTCGGTGTCGCCGTGGCACAAGAACATCGCCTTCTCTCCGGTGTCCCCCGTCATCGAGTACCCAACAGCGCGCCGCACGTAGTCGATCACGCCGTCGTTGCGGGAGAAGATCCGGTACAGGAAGTCCATGAACAACGGGCACTCGGCCTTGGGGTCGTAGATGATGTCCGCGATCTTCGTCAGGTAGTCACCCCGCCTGTGTGGCCGCAGTCTGCCCGTGCGCAGGTCAACGGTGCCGTTCGCCGCGTTGAACAGGAACCGTCCATCGTGCTGGTCGAAGGTATCGGACTCGGCGAGCACGCCCGGCGCGCTGCGCGCCATCGTCACCATCGCCCGGACAGACTTCGCGCTGTCGGACGACTTCGCGTGGGCCGCAAGCGCCTTCCTGCGCCCGTCGTCGGGTTCATCCGCAGCGAGCTGGTAGAGGTCGCGCACAGCACGCTGCGCTAGCCCTTGGACGCGCACCTCGGCGAGGTCGCGCGCCCATCGAGTGCCCGTCCAGACGAAGAATCCGCGGCCCGGCACGAACCGGAAGTCGCGGCCGTACCGCTTCGCCAGGAAGCCACCGTTGCCGCCGTCGGTGTAGTGCTCGGGCCCATCCGGCGCGTCTGGCGCGCCGTTGCCGTTCCCATCATGTGAGCCCCCGCTCGCGTGGCCGTTACGGCTCACTGCGTCGAAGATCACTCTGCCGGTGTCGTAGAGCGGCCCGCCCTTGTCGAGCGCCGCGGCGATCGTCCGCGCGCCGTAGGTGCTGTCGCCACGCCGCGAGTCCCACTTGTCACGACGCAGGCCCGACGATCGATAGATCGCGTCCATGCGCCCGGCGTCGGCACGGGTCCAGAACCGCAATGCGCGGATCAGCTTCCACTCGCCGCGGCTCGCGTCGCCGCCAACGTCGGCCAGGTCGCCGGCGAACAGGCGCGTAAACTCGGCGCCGGTCGTGGTGTTCGCGCACGCTTTCGTGACGATCTCCGCGTCGGAGCAGGTGAGCGGTTCATGGGCCGGCGTCGGGCGTTTCGGCGGGTCGGCGAGCTGCGCGTACAGCGCGTCGATGAACGCCTGGCGCGGCTCGATCGTCGCGGGCGCTCCCGGCACCTTGGCGCCTGTAATGGCGATGAAGCGCTCGGTCGCGTACATCTCGACGCCGTTGCCGTGTTCGTCTTTACGGTGCTTGCCCGCGCCCGGCAGCGATCCGCCCGCGAGGATGTGCAGCCCCGCGCCGCTCTGCGAAAACTCGGTGAAGGTGTCGGCCTCTTCGACGTAGACGCCCGCCCAGGCGTCGATCTCGCGCGTCTGCTGGTCGACGCAGTGATCCAGGTCGATGAACGCCACGCCGTCGGCCGCCGTCAGCACGTAGCCGATTCGCGGCGACTCGCGCACCGCGTCGAACGGCGCCCAGGTGCGCGGGTCGGTGGATGATGCTTTCGCGCCGGAGTTGCGCGCCGAATACGGCACTTTTGTTTGCCGGCCGTCGCGCTCTTCGAGCTTCCAGATGATCCACTGGTCGCGCTCGGTCAGCAGTTGCGGGATCTGCCGCGTCTCGATCGCCATCATCGCCCGTAACTCCGCTCGACGGCACGGCGCTGCGTCGTCAGCGCGCCCCACGTGCGCCACGCCGCGTGCGATAGCTCCATGAGCGCCGGTGTCACGCCTGCACCACTCTTGCGCCAGCGCAGGTCCAGCAGCACCAGATCGAGCCATACGCGCTCGGCCGCGGCTTCGTCGTCCAGTAGCGCATCGAGGCTGATGTAGCGTCGGGCTGGGGTATCATGGGTGGGGGTTCGTCGTGGTGTCGTCACGGCAACTCCTTCATGCGCCGGCCGCCCCGTTACGGGCGGCCTTTCGCGTTCTCTTAACCCTGCGACGCTTGCTCGTGGCGCGCCACGAACTCCCGCAGGGCGTCGGCCGTGATCAGGCGGGCGCCTCCGATTTTGAGACTCCTGAGCGTGCCGTTTTGGATGGCCTTGAAGATCACGTCCCGTGAGAGCCCGATCACCCTCGCAGCTTCGTTCGGCCGGTAGGCCATGCGCGCTTCTGTCGTCATAAGTCACCTCTTGACTAGGCGTCGCCTGTAGTTGCATACTGTCGTTGCCAACCTACCAAGCGTGACTGACTGTCAGGAAGGCCGCAAAATGCCAAAACTAGGAAGACCTAAGACGGACCAGTATTGGCGGGAGCGCGTCGAGTTCCTGGTAGAGAACGAGGGGCTGGGGCCGCGGCCTCTTACGCGGCGGTTAGAGCAGGAAGCAGCGCAACTAGGGCGCGATGATGCGCCCGCCGAGCGCACCGTCGCTCGCCTTCGAAACGAATTCATCAAGTCCGATGAGCCTACAAAGCGCGCCTCTCGGGCGTTCTTGTGGCCCGAGTCGATGGGGACGCCGGAATTGCCGTGGGAGGCGGGTGCCACGGCGCTTGAGATTCTCGGCTACCTGCGTCAGCACCCGTCGCCGGGATTGCCGTGGGAGCGTCCAACAATCGGGTTTGTCACGTGGTTCTGGCGCGTGACGCTGGCCGCTCCCACGGCGTCGGCAATAGACCGGGTAGGCGCCGCAACAGAGCTTTATGCGGCGGAGAGACGGTGGCGCCACGACGGAGTTCGGCCGCGCCTCAGACGTCGTGAATGGTTCTTAGCGTTCGCGCCGTGGCAATCACCGGAGGCACAGCAAGCGTACACCCGGGCTATCGAAGCGTCCGCGGAGGGCGGCCCCGACTCTGTTCAGTCCCTACTGTCCGCAACCCTACTCACACCATCGGAGGTAAACGATGCCCCGCACAAGTAGCACGATCGTCAGGCGACCCGATGGCCGGTACGAGGCGCGGGCGATGTTCGGTGAGCCGGGCCAGCGCCGCCGCCGCTCATTCTTCGGCGTCACGGCGGACGATGCGCGGCGCAAGCTCACGCGGGCCCAGGCGCAACAGGACGCCGGCCAGACGCCGCCGCCCGAGCGTGAGAGCGTCGCCACGTACCTGCGCGGATGGCTCGCGGCGAAAGAGCCTACGCTGCGCTCGGAATCGTTCCGGCGCTACCGCGAGGCCGTCGAGCTTCACCTGATCCCAACGATCGGCACGGTGAAGCTGGCGCGCCTGACAGCGACGCAGGTCGAGGCTGCCTACGCCGGGATTCGGGCGAAGGGATTGTCGGGCACGTCCGTCCAACTCATCCACGGCGTGCTGCGCAAGGCGTTGAAGGACGCCGAACGGCGCGGCGAGGTCGCACGCAACGTCGCGACGTTGGTCGATGCGCCTCGCCGCTCAACGCCGGAGATGCGAGCCTTGACGGCCGAAGAGGCGTCGCGATTGCTCGCCGCCGCGCGTGGCGACGCGCTCGAAGCGTTCTACATGCTGGCGTTGACGACGGGCCTCCGGCTCGGCGAGCTCCAGGCGCTCGGCTGGCGCGAGGTCGACGTCGAAGCGCGCCGGCTCCGCGTCGTGGCGACGCTCGCCGGCGTCAGCGCCGGAGGGCCGGTCCTGGCGCCGCCCAAGACGCAGAGATCACGCCGCGAAGTGCATCTCTCCGCGGTTGTCGCCGACGCGCTCCGCCAGCACCGCGCACGGCAGCTCGAGCAACGCCTCGCCGCCGGGCCGCTCTGGTCCGATCACGGCCTCGTATTCACCAGCGGGCGCGGCGGGCCGCTCGATGCGAACAACGTCCGCGAACGGTCGTTCCGGCGCCTGTTGGCGCGGGCCGACCTGCCACCGATGCGGTTCCACAACCTGCGACATGCGGCCGCGTCCCTGCTGTTGGCGCAAGGCGTGAATATCAAGGTGATCGCCGAGGTACTCGGCCACGCCGACGTTACGGTGACGCTCCGTATCTACGCGCACCTGCTGCCGTCGGCCCAACAAGACGCCGCCGCAGCCATGGATCGCCTCTTCGGCGCCGGTTAGTTACATAACGGGCTATGGGATTGGCGTCAGGGATTGGCGTCAAAGCCAACGAAAACGCCCTTCCGAGTGCTGATTCAGCTTCGGAAGGGCGGTTTTGAGTGGTGGAGACGGGGGAGAATTGAACTCCCCGTCCAGGTGAACAACGCCCTGAGTATCCTACAGGCTTATCCCTACAGTTAGATCTCGCCCCGCCCGTCCGCTGAGGGCCCGTGCGGACAGAGCCAACCGATGGTCTTAGGCACGCAGTATCGGTGTCACGCGCGCAGCGCCCCGGACAAATCGTCGCTCATTCCCCACCCGCCGGGGTTAGATGAAGATGAACGTCACTGCCTAGGCAGCGAGGGCGAGTTGTGATTCGCCGTTTATGGTTTGGTCACCACGATTATGGAGGTCGATGACCGCCCTCCGCCTGCAACTCAGATCCGCCGCCCCCTGTCGAGCCCTTTCGTCCCCGATGGTGGTCCGGCGTGTCAAGTATAGCGCATGCGGACAGACCCTTGGACATGACATAACGCATCGCGACGGAGCGGCGTGTATGGGCGCGGCAGTAGGGCAGGGGGAGCCGTCAGGGCGCCCAGGCGACGGCGCTGGCAACGCCCGTGTCGAGCAGTCGTCGGGTCGGTGCGCCGCGCAGGCTCACCTCGTACAGTACGCTCGCCGATGCCACGTAGGCATGGGCTCCGTCCGCTGCCAACGCCAGCGATGAGGCGCCGTCGGCGATGCGCGCGACGCGTTGGGGCGCGCTACCCAGGGTGTCCACCGACCAGATCTCCTCAGCCGCGTCAGACGGATGGGCGGCGCCGAATAGTACCTGCTTGCTGTCCCCGGAGAACCGTGGCGAATCGAAGCGAACGACCTGTTGATCCGAACCGACGAGCGTTCGGAGATGCGATCCATCACTGGTCGCCAGCTGCAGCGCCAGTGGTACTCCAGGGGCGCCGCTCTGCGCGTACGCGATCTGGCGCCCGTCGCGCGAGACCCCGAATGCCAGCACGCTATCGAGCACCTTCACGCGCTCTCCAGTGGCGACGTCGACGCGGGCGAGCTCTGACGCCGCACCTCCGCCCAGCATGACAAGCACATGTCCCCTGTCGGACCAGATGGGCTGGGCTGCCTGTCCGCCCGCGGCCCCCTGCTGGTACGCGGGGTGGGCGTCGCTGCCATCGCGATTTGCCAGCCAGACTTCGGCCGACGCACCGGTCTTGGCGCGGATGTAGGCGATGCGCTTGCCGTCGGGCGAAATGGCCGGATCGCGGATGGTGACGCCGCCACCGACCGGCGCCAGGAGCAACTTCAAACGGCCGCCGTCGATCTGGTACTGAAAGATGCCGCCCGGCAAGGCGAAGAGCAGCTGCCCGCCCCGATGGCCTCCCCGGCAGGCCGTCGCTGACAGGAGCAGCAGGCCGCATGCCGCGACGACCATAGCCGGTCGCCACGCAAGAGCGGCGAGGCGGCGCGCATGGAGGCGAATCGCGGTGCCCATGACTACTGGCGCTGCCGCTCGCGAAGCGCGCGCTGAATGTCGCGATCGGCCTCGCGTTTGGCGATGGCCTGGCGCTTGTCGTAGGCTTTCCGGCCACGCACCAGCGCGAGTTCCACCTTCGCCTTGCCGTCCTTCAGATAGAGGCTGAGTGGTACAACCGTCAGCCCGCGCTCCGAGATCGCCCGCGCCCACTCGCGGATCTGCGCCTTGTGCAGCAGCAGCCGGCGCGGGCGCGTCGGCTCGTGGTTCTGGTGGCTGGCGGCGGCGTACTCGGCAATGTGCGCGCCGTAGAGCCATAGTTCGTCATCCAGTGGCCGCGCGTGGGCCTCGCGGATGTTGGCGCCGCCCGCGCGGATCGATTTGATCTCGGTACCTGTGAGGCTGATGCCCGCTTCGAGGCGCTCGAATATCTCGTTGTCGTGGAACGCCTTGCGGTTCGCGGCGATCTGCTTGATCTCGGCCATGGCGGCCTAACCGCGCGTGCGGGTGGGCGTGGCGTTCGGCGCCGGTGTGGCGGGCTGCGGCGTCAGGGCAGTGGGCGGCGTGGTGTCCGTGCCGCGCAGCACGTCGAGCGCTTTGAACAGTTGCACGTCACGGCGCGCGTCTATGTCCTCGTCCGAGAGATGGACCGGGATGTCCGGGCGAATGCCAACGCCGTCGATCTGCGTTCCGTTTGGCGTTAGCCACTTGGCGATGCTGATGTAGAGTTGCCCGCCGTCCTTCAGGTTGTTGGAGACGTTCACGGTGCCCTTGCCGAACGACTTCTCGCCGATAATGGTCGCTCGCCCGTTGTCGTGCAGCGCCGCGGAGAGCACCTCCGAACCGCTCGCGCTGAACCGATTCAGAATGATGACCACCGGGATCTGCGTGGCGACGCCGCCATCATGCGACTTGAACTGCGTCTCACTCCCGTCGCGGTCGCGCTCCGTCAGGATCGTCTTGTTGCCATCAAGGAACTCGTCCGCGACATCCGCCGTGGTCCGCAACAACCCGCCCGGGTTGTTGCGGAGGTCCAGGACCACGCCTTTCTTACCGCTGTTGACCGCGTCCTGCAGGGCCTTCTTCATCTCATCCGTCGTCTGCTCAGAGAACTCCCGGATGTGAATGTAGGCGATGTCGCTGATCTCCGCGCCGCCGCCGTCCTTCAGCGCGCCACCCGGCGGCAGCGTCGTCACGCTCTGCACCTTGATCTCATCCCGTTCGATATCGAGGGTTACTTCCTGGCCATCCGTGTGGCGGATCTTTAACTTAACCGTCGTGCCGGCTTGCCCGCGGATCTTCAGGACGGCCTTCTCCTGCGACCAGCCCGAGGTAGATTCGCCGTCCACTTCAAGGATCGCGTCGCCGGCCTTAATCCCGGCACGCTGAGCCGGCGTGTTCTCGATCGGAGCGACGATGATGATCTGGCCGTTCTGCGACGACACCGTCGCGCCGATGCCCTCGAACTTGCCCGAGGGGCCGACGCTTGTCCTGACGGTATTCGGATCGACGTAGAACGTCCCACTGTCCGGGAACGTCTGCAGTAGCCCGGTGATTGCCGCCTCGTAGAGCGTCTGCTCGTCGACGAGATCGGGATCGACGTACTTGTCCTTGAGGAGCTTCAAGATCTGGTTCAGGTTGGCGAAGTCTTCCGTCCCCTTGGCGCTGTCTGCCGCGGCAGTCTTGTCCGGCGGCGGCACATTGGGCTGAGTCGAGGCCCTTACGCGGCTGCAGCTACTGCCGAACGAGCAACGCGAGACATAACCGATGGCACCGGCCAAGACGAGGATGGATGCGACGAGCAGACTGAAGACGGTCCAGCGGGCAGCGTTGGGCATGCGGCGGAGGCTCCTTAACGTGCGGATGACGGGGCGGTGGCACCTGCGCCGGTACTTGTCACCCGGAAGTCTAACATCCGCGCGATCCGGCTACCAATGCGGGTCACCGGATGAGGGCCCGGACCGACTCAGGCGACGTCGGCTCGTCTTCCGCCGTTGGGCTCGAAATTGCGGCGTGCCTTCACCTGGTACAGGCGGTTGTCGGCGAGTTGGAGCAGTTCACCCGGGGCCTTCGAATCGTCCGGGCAAATTGCGATGCCAATCGAGACACCCAGGCGTACCCTGTCCTCGGTCGCGCTCATGGAGGCAGCGTGTTCCACACCCAGCGCCAGTTTCTCGGCGGTAGAGCGCGCTTCCTCGAGTCCGGTATTTGGCAGGATCACCACGAATTCGTCGCCACCGTATCGCGCCCCGATGTCGCTGCCACGGATCTGGCGCGCGATCACCTGGCCGACGAGGCTCAGGAACTTATCGCCGATGATATGTCCGTATACGTCGTTAACCCGCTTGAAGTTGTTCATATCCATCAGCAGCACAGCCACCGGCTGGCCGTAGCGCAGCGAGCGCTCGACCTCGTGGGAGAGTTGCTCGTAGAAGTAGCGATGGTTGTAGAGACCGGTGAGCGAGTCGCGATACGCCATCGTGCGCAGGCGTTGACTGAGCTCCTCGAGATGCCCGGAGTAGGCGCGTTCTAGGTCGACGTGGGTGCTCCTGGAGTGAGCCGCCAGATAGATCGCGTAGGCGGCGCAGGCGATGACGGCGAACACCTCCAGCGAGGTGGAGGCAGATCTCGACATAACGCTAGGGCTGACGACGATAAGCGCGATTGTGGCGATGAGCAGGCCGATGCCGCCGGCCTGGACCGTGCTCGTCGCCGGCCGCCGGCCCCGCCGGCTGCCGCGCTCCGGTCCGCTGGCGCTGACGCTGAGGATGCTGCGATGCGGTTCGTTCGCCATCTGTCAGCCGAACCGGCATGGCTGTACGCGCCTTGTCAGCGGCGTGTGCAGGTCTCGTGCGCAGGTCGATGGCGGCGTAGAGCGCGCCTCCGGCTTCCTCCGAGTGCATTATCGGTATGGCTCGCGTGCTCTTGAGATCACGCCAGCTTGGTGCCGCCTCGGAGGCCAGCCGCTCGTCGCACTACATAACATCTATAGTGCGAAGTACACGCGAGGCCAGGAGACGGCTCGCGCGCTCCCTCTGCCCCGGCTAGCGGTACTCGGCCGACCGGTGTGCACCTCGGAGGATGTCGATGACGGCTGCGAGCGGCTCGCCCTGGTCACTGACTTCGCGCTCGGACTCCACGATGTCGACCAGTGTCGTGCTCGGCGTATTGCGAGGCTCTCCCGGCGTTGGAAGCGGCCGCAGCCCGACACTGCTCCGCCAGCGTGAGATCATCGCAGCGGTTGACGCGTGCAGTTCGTCCGCGTCCGGTGGGTCGTCACTCAGCGTGCGACCGCTCGCTTCGTGGGTCCGCGGCGCGGTGCCGCGCACCGATCTGGGCATCACCACGCGCGGGGTCCGGAGTTCAGGCATGACCACGGCCGGCAGCGAGACGTCCGCTAGCCGTCGCCGCAATACCGGCGTCAGAGCGAGGGCGACCGCCGCGACTAGCGCTCCGATGACGAAAATTGGACTTATACCTTGCGTAGCGCCGGCAACTGCCAGCGCGGTAACGAGGCCGCCGGCGGCGGATGTGCGCCAATGGCCTCCCCCTAGCTCCGGGAGGCGAATCGACAGGGTGGGCAGACGCCTCGGCGCCGCCGCATCGGACGATCGAGGCCGCGCGTTGCGCTTTGGGTTCGATTCGACCGGCTTGATCATGCCCTTGCTGATGAGGACGTCGTCCCGAAACCCATCGTAATGTTCACGGAGCTTCGGCGAGCCGATGACGCCGTAGGCCTCGTTGAGTTCGTCAAGCATCTGGCTTGCTCGAGGGTTAGTCGTCGCGAGCGATTGGTACTTGCGCGCGAGGTGCCAGTACGCCTGGTCCACCATGGCGCCGTCTGCGGCCGGCGTCAGCCCGAGAATCTCGTAATAATCACGGTCGCTCATGTGCGTCGTCTCTCTGTTCTGGAGCCGGGGTCACGTGATCAAACGCGGACCCGATTCGAGACGTTTCGCCACTGAGTTGACGCGGCCGGAGCCTGGTGTGAACCATCGGCCCCATTTGGTGGGTTGGACAACCCCATCGACCGCCTGCACCCCGTAGCGGTAAGCCCCCGTCCGGCGTGGCGCCGGCTCCAACACTTCCCCCTCCGATTCCCTACTGGGAGCATCGACCCGTCGGGGCACATCCTGTTGCCGCGTTATGTCAATAATCGGTCACAACAGGCCGCCCGCCGCGTTCTTGCATACAGAGGATGGAGGCACACCCCATGACGATGACGCGCCACCCGATCGTTGATTTCTCCGGCCGCATCATGTTCTTCTGCACCGCGTGCGGCGCACCCATGACACCCGACGACTTCTTCGAAATCGGGCTCCGTTTGCCCGATGCCGGTGAATCGCGCGACGACTACTGCCAGGCGGATTTGATCGACGGCGTCATGCACGTCGACTGCCTCCGCGCGGCGCGGGCCGGCTAGCGACCGGCGCCCTCGCACCGTTGACCTTCCCCGGCGATCCGCGATAGCGTGCAGCACACCCTCAAAGGGGAGTAACTGGCCCGCGCCGTCGCGGGCAGTCCGGATCGCCAGACCCGGCTCCAGAGCCCGGTCCGGACAACCTCGCGGGCTCCGCGGGGACGGTGAGACCTTTGATGACAGCGCGTCATCGAAGGTCTTTTTCTTGAGCAGGAGGCCGCGAGCCGTCATGGACTTCCGCAAGTGGCAGTGGCCGATCATCATGGTCGCGCTCGCGTGGCCGGCCGCGACGTTGCGCTTCGGGCTCTGGTCGGCGTCGCAGCCGGTGGAGACGCTGCTCTTCGGCCTGGCGATCGTCTCCGCGGCGTTCCTGCTGACGTGGTGCGCCGAGGCGGCAGAGCGCGACATCCCGCGGACCCTAGCGCTGGCCGGACTGGCGCTGATCGCCGTCCTGCCGGAGTACGCCGTCGATGTTACGTTCGCCTGGAAGGCCGGCAAGGACCCATCGTACGCGGCGTTCGCGACGGCGAACATGACCGGATCGAACCGGCTGCTCATCGGCCTGGGCTGGGCGGCGGTGGTCGGCATCTTCTGGTATCGCACGCGCGGCAACCTGCTGACGCTCGATGCGGTGCACCGGACCGAGGTCGGCATCCTCGCCATCGCCACGATCTACTCCTTCATCATCCCGATCCGCGGCGGCATCACGCTGTTCGACGCGGCGTTCCTGGTGGCGCTCTTCATCGCCTACGTCTACCTGGCCTCGCAAGGCGAGGTCGAGGAGGAGTCGGCGATCGTGGGGCCGGCCGAGACGATCGCCAACCTGCCGGCAAGACAACGGCGGGCGGTCGTCCTCGCGCTCTTCCTGTACGCGGGCGGCGCGATCATCATCGCGGCGGAGCCCTTCGCCGACGGACTGATCAGTACCGGCACGCGCTTTGGCATCGACGAGTTCCTGCTGGTGCAGTGGGTGGCGCCGCTAGCCTCGGAATTCCCCGAGTTCCTGGTCGCGGGGCTGCTGGCGTGGCGTCTTCGCGCCGATGCGGCCATGGGCGCGCTGGTCTCGTCGACGGTGAACCAGTGGACCTTGCTCATTGGCTGCCTGCCCATCGCCTTCGCCATCTCGAGCCATAGCCTGAACCCGCTGCCAACCGACGCGCGCCAGGCGTCGGAGGTGCTGCTGACCAGTTCGCTGGGGCTGATGGGGCTGACCCTGCTGATCAACCTGCGCATCTCCCTCGTCGAGGGGGCGGTGCTTGGGGCGCTCTTCATCGCGCAGTTCGCGGCGCCGCACTCGATGGTCCCGCGCGGCGCCTTCTCGGCCGCGTTCCTGCTGGCCGCCGCGGTCTTCCTGTTCGTCCAGGTGCGCCAGTTCCGGCGCCTTGACGTTGCTGCGGTGGAGACCGCCGACGGCGCACACACCCACCGGCGATCTTGACAGAGCGTGCCTCTCGCACCGATGCTGGGCCCACACGACCTTCCTCTAGGCGGAAAGGATGACGCCATGGCGACTTATGTGGTGCTGGCCACCCTCACAGACCAGGGCGCGCGGACGATGCAGGACCTCGCGCAGCGCCTGCAGAACGCGCACGCGACGTTCGAGTCGTACGGCGCGGAGCTGAAGCAGCTGTACTTCGCGATGGGCACGTACGACTACGTCGTCATCGCCGAGGCGCCGGACGACGAGACCATTACGCGGGTCTCGCTGGCCGTGAGCAGCCAGGGCAACGTCCGTACCAACAGCTTCCGCGTCTTCGACGAGGCGGAAGCGCTGAAGCTCATGGAAGGCGTCCACTGAGCGAGGCAGCGTCCGAGTCGCGGCGGCTCTTCGCGCTCGCGCAGGAGCGGCTGGCAGCGCACGACATTGCCGGGGCGCTGGAACTGGCGCGCGAGGCGGTTGCCGCCGGCCCGGACAACACCGAGGCCATCGAGCAGCTGGCGACGATGCTGGTGACGCGCCGCCGCCGGTACGCCGAGGGGCTGGCGCTCATCGAGCGGGCCGTGGCGCTGCGCCCCGACGACGCCGGCCTCTGGTACGCGCTGGGCTGGCTCTGCGAGTTCGCAGCGCACGAGCTGCGGCGGCGGCCGAGCGCCGACGCGCTCGAGCCGCAGGCGCTGTACGAGCGGGCGGCGGAAGCCTTCCGGACGTGCATCGCGATGCGGCCCGAAGGGAAGCTGCTGGACGACGCCGTCGACCTGCTGGACCACATCGAGAACGAGCTTCGGTAGTAGGTAGTGGGTAGTAGGTAGTCATCGGTCGTCGGTCGTCGGTCGTCGGTCGTCGGTGGGGGCAGTGGGCGGCGCTTTGATTGACCGTTGTTTCCCGCGGTTTTCGCGTTTCGGACCCCTCTGCTGAAGCTGGTGGAGCGCTGTTCTGCCCTGCTCCTTTGATTGACCGTCGGGACGACGCCAAACAGCAAACGGCAAACGGCAAAGGGCTTCCGGCGTGATGTTGGCTGTCAGCATCATTCGGCTAGGATAGGCGGAGGGCGGGAGATCTCCAAGGCGGCCGCGACGCAGGGGCGCAGGAAGGGGAGGCGGATGGGCATGGAGTCTCGTTATGTAGAGTTACACCCGGGATCGCGGCGGCTGCACGAGCGCGCGGCGCCGGTGTTCCCTGACGGCGTGACGCACGACATGCGGCGCACGGCGCCCTTCCCGCTGTACGTCGCGAAGGCTTCGGGCAGCCGCAAGACCGACGTCGATGGCAACGAGATCATCGACTACGTGATGGGGCACGGCGCGCTGCTGCTGGGCCACTTGCATCCGGCGGTGATGGCGGCGGTCGAGGCGCAGGTCAAGCTCGGCACGCACTACGGCGCGTCGCACGAGGCGGAGGTGCGCTGGGGCGAGCTGGTGCAGCGGCTGGTGCCGTCGGCGGAGCGGCTGCGCTTCACGTCGTCGGGGACCGAAGCGACGATGATGGCGGTGCGGCTGGCGCGAGCGCACACGGGGCGCGAGAAGATCCTGCGGCTGCGCGAGCACTTCCACGGCTGGAACGACAGCGTCACCGGGCAGCCGCACGCCGAGGAGACGGTGCCGTCGTCGCCGGGGCTGCCGCGCGGCATCCTCGACGCATCGATCGTGATCCCGCAGAACGACATCGAGGCGCTGGAGCGCACGGTGCGCGAGGACGGCGGGCTGATCGCGGCGCTGATCCTGGAGGCGACGGGCGCGCACTGGGGGACCGAGCCGATCGACCTGGACTACGTGCGGCGGGCGCGCGAACTCTGCGCCGAGTACGGCATCGTGCTGATCTTCGACGAGGTGATCACGGGCTTCCGCGTGTCGCCGGGCGGTGCGCAGGCGGCGTACGGCATCACGCCGGACATGACGACGCTGGCGAAGATCGTCGCGGGCGGGCTGCCGGGCGGCTGCGTGGCGGGACGCGCGGACCTGCTGGAACAGATCGCGTCGGCGTCGGGATCGCGCGAGCGGATCTCACACCCGGGCACGTTCAACGCGAACCCGATCTCGGCAGCGGCCGGGGCGGCGTGCCTGGAGGCGATCGCGGACGGCGGCCACCAGGAGCGCGCGTCGGCGACGGCCGCGGCGATCGCGCGCGGGCTCAACGCGGTGCTCCGCGAGGAGTCGGTGGTTGGGTGCGCCTACGGGCAGGCGTCGATGCTGCACGTCGCGTTCGGCATGGAGCAGCAGCCGCCGGACGGCTACACGTGGGGGTGGCGCGCGCTGCCGTCGGTGCTGCCGCGCGTGGCGGCGGCGACCGCTCAGGCGCTGCGGCTGGGCATGCTGAACGAGGGCGTGGACCTGATGGGCGGCGGCATGATGGTGTCGTCAGCGCACACGGAGGATGACGTGGCGCGCACGGTCGCGGCGTTTCGCGCGACGCTGCGCGCGATGCGTGCGCAGGGGGTGGTGTGAGGGGCGGCGCGGACAAAATACGATGAGGGTCGGCTCGCAAGCCCGCGCGGCACCTGAGGAGGCTGGCTTGCCCACCGGTACTCTTGCCGTGATATGCTGCGTTCCCGAACGTTACCGTCGGATCGGAAGTTATGACTCTCAACGAAGCGGCGCCGCGCAGGATAAGGTGGAAATTTGAGGGTCCTGCCGTCGAAGATGAGACGGGGCCCGTAGACGACGTCGTCCGCGTTCTCGTCAACCTTCAGAAGGCGGTCAGGCGATTCGCCGAAACCAGTCAGGGCGATCAAAGAGGCCGGAAGCGCGGTCCGCTCTCGCGAAAACTGGCGCAGGCCATAACTCTACGCCTAGTCGACGTGGAACGTGGCAGCTTTGGGGCGGTCCTCGAGCTTCCAAAAGTGCCGGCACAACCCGCGTTGTGGGACGTCGGCGAGCAGGCTCTTGAGAAGCTCATCGCCACCCTTGAAGATGTGGCGCGCGACAAGACGTTTGCGTCTGTTCCAGCGACGGTGCTCCCCGAGATACGCGAGCTGACTTCCGGATACGGAGATGGCATACATGATGTCACGTTCCTCGGATTCGCAGACCGCGACCGCACAGCGAGATTTCACGTGACTGAACCCGTCGAACTCGCTCCGAGTCTTGCACTCAGATCAAGTCGGCCGACAGCGATGAGCGGGCGACTGAGGGAAGTCGACTTCAAAGATCATAGCGCCGAGCTCTACGACGCCACAGGAATGATGACGCGCGTTCGCTTCTCCGAGACGCAGGAGCACGCACTACAGAACGTTGCCAACCGGCACGTAACCATGTACGGCGAACTCGAAGAAGGTGCCGAAGGTGCACGCACGACCCTGACTCTCGATTCGGTCGAGTCACTGTCGGCAGAACCGAGCGCGTTCTGGGAGCACAAGAGCGTCGACGAACTCATCCTCATCGAGGGTGTACGGCCGCTGACAGAAGAGACCCTCGCGCCCGCCACATTTTGGCCTGCCGACCTAGACCCGCAGGATTTCATCGCGGCGATCGACGAGGAGAATCGCCCGTCCGATGAACAACGATAACGTCCGCGTCCTCGACACGGACGTGACGAGTTTCATCTTCAAGGGCGGCGAATCAGCGAGCCGCTTTCTGCCACTTATCCGCAACCGCGTGGCTGCGGTCTCGTTCGTCACGATAGGCGAAATGCTCCACGGCGCCTACATAGCGAAGTGGTCTACCGCGCACGTCGACCGAATGATGTCCCATATCCGAGAGAATTATCTCGTCTTGCCCTACACGTTCCAGGTCACCGAAGAGTGGGCCAGACTGATGGCGGCCTGCAAAGGCGCAACGCCCGGTCTAAACGACGCACGGATAGCGGCCACCGCGACCGCATATGGTTGCCCGGTCATCAGCAACGACGCGGGCCTGAAGCGGATCGCGGCCAACTATCCGAAATTGACCGTGCTCCCGTAGACCGGAACGTTGATGCGGCGTACGACGAGCCACAGCGTGCGGTGGACCTGCGCGGATCGGCGCGGCGCAGGCTTAGATCTCCAACGCCGCCTGCTTGCCCTTTGCCGCCTTCTCGCGCGGCGCTTCTGCGAAGGGGGAGACCTGCGGCGGCATGTCTACGCGCTTGCCGTTCAGCACGTCGGCGATTTGCCGCGATTGTACCGAGCGACCTGCACCGCGCGCGGATGACATTGCAGTTGAGCGTGATCGTCCCGCCTGCGGGCGGCCCTCACCCCGGCCTTCTCTCCACGGCGAGTCTTCGACGGCCACCCCTCTCCCACAAGGGGCGAGGGGACTTGGGGTAGCATCTCGTGCGAGACCGCCGCAGTGGGTTACGCGGGCGCGGGTGTGATGGCTGGGACGGGCACGCGGCCGCGTGCCCGTACCGGAGCCTACCGGCGGGCCGGAGCTGTCGCCACGGCGACTCTTCGAGAAGAGCTCCTCCACTACGGCGGTGGCGCCGGCGGCGGGCGCGTTCGCGCGGCGCCTGTTTACGCAGCCGGATGTCGTGCAGTACGATGCGGCTTCTGAATCATCGTCGAGCGGGCATTATCAGGGAGGACACGATCATGGCTAACCGGTCGGAGCAGCTGGCGGGGCAGTTCGAGCAGGCCGTCGCGAATCTTGTGAAGGCGGTCGAGGGGTGCAGCGACGCGCAGTGGGGCGCGATCTGCGGCGATGAGAAGTGGACCGTCGCCGCGACGGCGCACCACGTCGCCGCGCAGTGGCCGCTGGAGAACGAGTACCTCCACGCGGCGGCAGAGGGGCGGGCGATGCCGGCGTACACGTGGGACGACATCAACGCGCGAAACGCCACGCACGCGGCCGAGCACGCGGCGTGCAGCAAGGCGGACGCGGCCAAGCTGCTGCGCGACGGCGGCGCATCGATGGCGGCGTGGGTGCGCGGGCTGAGCGACGAGCAACTGGACCGCACGGGAGCGCTGCCGCTGGCGGGCGGGGCGATGGTCAGCACCGAGCAGCTGATCACGGGCGGCGTGCTGATCGAGCACGCGACGGCGCACCTGGCGAGCATCCAGGCTGCGGGATGATCTGATCGGGTGGGGGTGGGGTGTGACCGCCTGCGGGCGGGCCCTCACCCCGGCCTTCAGCCACCCCTCTCGACGCTGTGGAGAGGGGCTCGCACGCTGTGTTGGTTTGTGTTTGCGCGGGGGGGCGTGTTTCGCGCTGCGGGGCGGGCAGGGCAAGTCCCTGCCCCTACGGGTCTGTAGCTGCGCTCTGGTGCGGCGGCGCGCGGAGCTGAAGCTCCTCCACTACGGCACGGGTGTGAGGCTTACGGCGATGAGCTGCGGGGTTCCGTCTTGTTGCCGCGTCACACGATTTCGCTGTCGCTGGTGGTATTACCCGGCTATCCGCGCGGGTACGGGTGCATCGACGCCGGGGAGGCGGCGGGATCGCACGAACTTCGCCGGGACGCCGGCGACCACCGCGAGCCGTGGTACGTCGCGCGTGACGATGGCGCCGTATGCAACGACGGCGCCGTCACCTACGGTGACGCCTTTGAGTATGGAGGCCTTTGAAGCGATCCATGCGCCGTTACCGACGACGATCGGCGCGTAACGCGCCGGCATGTCCACATCGTCGATGTCGTGGTCAGCGCAATGGAAGCTGACGTCGTGCCCGAGGAAGACATTGTCGCCGATGGTCAAACCGGCGGTCGCGTTGAACAGCGCGCCGCGCGGAATCTCGCAGTTGCGGCCGATGCGGACACGGCGGTAGCTGTTGCCGTCGACCTTCACCCCGCGCCAGAGGCGGGTGCGCTCGCCGACCTGCGCGCCGAGCAGCGTGCGGAACAGACCGCAGCGCAATGCATTACCGGGCCGCCAGGTGAGCCAGTCGTTCCAGAGATATTGCCGGACACGGACGTACGAGCGCATGGCGTGCAGTCTATGCCGGGGCGCACCGCGGCGGTATCGGGGATACCCCGACGCCGGCGCCGTCTGAGGAGTTGCTAGCGGTCAGCGGTCGGGGAAGGTGACGAGGCTGGTGGTGCTCTCGATGCCGGGGACGGCGCGGATCTTGTCGCTGAGGATCGGCGGGACGTCGCTGAGGGACTCGACCTCGATCTCGATGATGATGTCGTAGGGGCCCATGACCTCGTGCAGCTCCTTGACGCCGGTGACGTGCTGGAGGGCGGTGACGACGTTCTTGGTCTCGCCGGGGTTGGCCACTACGAGTACGTACGCCTTGATCATCGCGCTGCCTCCTGCCATCTGTATACGCGCGTACCCGGTTGCTCAAGATGCCCTGAGCCCCGATACTGGGGGACGTGCGGCCCGACCGGCCGCCGATAGGTATTAGGTACAGGTTTGGCGGGGCCGCGTCAATCGCGCGGGGGTTACGGGTGCGTGAATAGCCGGCGATCGCGGCGTGCGATACAATGGGCGTTAGAGTCCGCGCAGCATCGGCGCGGACAGCCGCCCGGAATGCAAAGCGGCAGAGGCCAAGCGGTGGAAGACATCTTCCAGACAGACCCGATCAGCGCCCTCGGCTTGCCACCCCCTGTTTCCATTGGACGCGACGCAACCGTCGGCGCCGCCCTGGCGGCCGTGCAGAAGCACGGCATGGGCTACGTGCTCGTGGTCGAGGGCGGGCGCCCGGTGGGCATCATGAGCGAGCGAGAAGTGCTGATGCGGATCGTCGCGCGGGATGTGAAGTACGACGAGAATGTCGATAAGTACATGTCTCACAGCCCGGAGACGCTGACGCTGAAGGACCGCATCGCGGTGGCGGTGCAGATGCTGAACCAGGGCGGCGAACAGAATATCCCGGTTGTCAACGAGGCGGGCAAGGCCGTGGCCGTGCTGCGCACCGTGGACATCATTCACTTCCTGGCGGAGGCGTTTCCGGCGCAGGTGATGAACCTGCCGCCGCGTCCTCACCAGCTGATCCCGGAGCCGGAGGGGGCGTAGTGACGACGCTAACCAGGGAATCGGAGCAGCCCGAGCATCGAGAAGTGCTGGAACTGGACCGGGTGACCATCCGATTCGCAGGCGATTCCGGAGACGGGATGCAGCTTGCAGGGACGCAGTTCACGAAGACGTCGGCGGTGGCCGGCAACGACATCAGCACCTTCCCCGACATCCCCGCCGAGATTCGAGCGCCGCAGGGGTCCCTCCCCGGAGTCAGCGGCTTCCAGGTCAGCTTTTCGAGCCACGAGATCTACACTCCCGGCGACGCGCCCGACGTGCTGGTGGCGATGAACCCGGCGGCGCTGAAGACGAACATCGCCGACCTGCCGCGCGGTGGCATCCTGGTGGTCAACGAGGACGAGTTCAACGAGACGAACCTGCGCAAGGCGGCGTACACGTCGAACCCGCTGGATGACGGCAGCCTGCAGGCGTACCGGGTCTTCAAGGTGGCCATTTCGACGCTGAACACGCGGGCGCTGAAGGACAGCGGGCTGACGCCGGTGCAGATCGACCGCTGCAAGAACATGTACGCGCTGGGCATCATGTTCTGGATGTACAGCCGGCCGCTGGACACGACGCTGCACTGGGTCGACGAGAAGTTCGGCAAGAACAAGGCGGTGGCGGAGGCGAACAAGGCGGCGCTGAAGTCGGGCTACTACTTCGGCGAGACGACGGAGATGTTCGCGACGCACTACCACGTGCCGAAGGCGAAGCAGCAGCCGGGCCTGTACCGCAACATCACGGGCAACGAGGCGACGGCGCTGGGGTTCCTGACGGCGTCGAAGCTGGCGGGGCTGCCGCTGTTCTACGGGAGCTACCCGATCACGCCGGCGAGCGACGTGCTGCACGAGCTGGCGCGCTTCAAGCGCTTCGGCGTGAAGACGTTCCAGGCGGAGGACGAGATCGCGGCTGTGGGCTCGGCGATCGGCGCGTCGTTCGGCGGATCGATGGGGCTGACGGGCACGAGCGGGCCGGGGCTGGCGCTGAAGAGCGAGGCGATCGGCCTGGCGGTGATGGTGGAGCTGCCGCTGGTGATCATGAACGTGCAGCGCGGGGGGCCCAGCACCGGGCTGCCGACGAAGACCGAGCAGGCGGATCTGCTGCAGGCGATGTTCGGGCGCAACGGCGAGTCGCCGGCGGCGATCGTGGCGCCGGCGACGGCGTCGGACTGCTTCAACATGGCGATCGAGGCGTGGCGGATCGCGATCAAGTACCGGACGCCGGTGATCTTCCTGTCGGACGGGTACCTGGGGATGGGGTCGGAGCCGTGGCTGGTGCCGGACTTCAAGTCGCTGCCGAAGATCGAGGCGGACTTCGCGCACGACCCGGCGACGTTCCAGCCGTACGCGCGCGACCCGCAGACGCTGGCGCGGCCGTGGGCGGTGCCGGGCACGCCGGACCTCGAGCACCGCATCGGCGGGCTGGAGAAGGCGGACATCACGGGCAACATCAGCTACGAGCCGGCGAACCACGACAAGATGGTGCGCCTGCGCGCGGCGAAGGTCGCGGGCATCGTGCAGGATGTGCCGGACCTGACGGTGAGCGGCGACGAGTCCGGCGGGCTGCTGGTGATCGGCTGGGGCAGCACGTACGGCGTGATCACGACGGCGGTGCAGCGCGCACGGGCGGAGGGCAAGCCGGTGTCGGCGGCGCACATCAGGCACCTGAACCCGCTGCCGGGGAACCTGGGCGACGTACTGAAGCGCTACGACAAGGTGCTGATGCCCGAGATGAACCTGGGGCAGCTGCGCATGCTGGTGCGGTCGAGGTACCTGGTCGACGTGATCGGGCTGAACAAGGTCTCCGGACGCCCGTTCACCATCGCCGAAGTGGAGAACAAGATCGCCGAACTCGTCGGCTAGTCGAGGCAGACAGATGGTCACAGCAAACCGCAGCGATCAGCCGGTCCCGGTGATCTCGCGCAAGGACTTCGTCTCGGACCAGCCGGTGCGCTGGTGCCCTGGGTGCGGAGACTACTCGATCCTGGCGCAGACGCAGAAGGTGATGCCGGAGTTGGGGATCCCGCGGGAGAACATCGTCTTCATCTCGGGCATCGGCTGCTCGAGCCGGCTGCCGTACTACATGAACACATACGGCTTCCACAGCATCCACGGGCGGGCGCCGACGATCGCGACGGGGCTGAAGGCGTCGCGGCCGGAGCTGAGCGTGTGGGTGGTGACGGGCGATGGGGACGCGCTGAGCATCGGCGGCAACCACATCCTGCACGTGCTGCGGCGCAACGTCGACCTGCAGATCATCTTGCACAACAACGAGATCTACGGCCTGACGAAGGGCCAGTACTCGCCGACGTCGGAGTTCGGCAAGCGGACGAAGTCGTCGCCGTACGGGACGATCGACGTGCCCCTGCACCCGCTGAGCGTCGCGATCGGCGCGGAGGCGACGTTCTGCGCGCGGACGATCGACACGGACGCGCACCATCTCGCGGCGATGCTGTCGCGCGCGGCGGGGCACCGGGGGACGTCGTTCGTCGAGGTGTACCAGAACTGCAACATCTTCAACGATGGCACCTTCGCGGACTTCGCGGCGAAGGAAGTGCGCGCCGACCGGACGATCGTGCTGGAGCATGGCAAGCCGATGATCTTCGGCAAGGAGCGCGACAAGGGACTGCGCTTCAACGGGATGCGGCTGGAAGCGGTGCAAGTCGGCGTCGACGGCGTCACCGAGGGCGACATCCTGGTGCACGACGAGACGCGCGAGGACCCGACGATCGCCTTCATGCTGAGCCGGCTGGACTACCCGGAGTATCCGGTGCCGGTCGGTGTCTTCCGCGCCGTGCAGCGCCCGACGTACGACACGCTGATGACGGAGCAGATCGAACAGGCGATTGCGTCCGAGGGCCCGGGGGATCTGAGCGAGATCTTCCTCGAGGGCGACACCTGGACGGTGGAGTAACACGATGATCTGCCCTGAGTGCCGGCACGACAACATCGAAGGCGCGGACACCTGCCAGAACTGCGGCCAGGATCTGTTTGGGCTCGCGCGACCTGCGCCGCGGCGCGGCACCGACGCGCCGCATTTCATCACGCAGCGGCTGGCGGAGATCCCGGCGCAGTCGCCGGTGCGCGTCACGACGACCGATCCGGTGGGGCTCGCCGTGCGCTTCATGCAGAACGCCGACACCGACTGCCTGCTGGTCATGAACGGCACGCAACTGGCGGGCATCATCACGCCGTGGGACATCCTGCACAAAGTGGCGGGGCCGAACGAGGATCTGAACGCCGTGACCTGCGGCCAGATCATGACGGCGGACCCGGTATTCCTCCGCGATGACGACGCCGTCGCGGTGGCGCTGAACAAAATGTCGGTGGGGGGATTCAGGCACATCCCTCTGCTGCAGGGCGGCACGCCGAGGGCGGTCGTGAGCATCCGCGACGTGTTCAAGCACCTGGCGCCGCACCTGGCGTAGGCGACGAGGTTATAGGTCTTAGGTTGTAGGTTGTAGGGGCCGCCGGCGGCGGCCCACGCTGTCTCACGCACCCGTCTTCGGCCGCTCCCCTTTTCACGACAAGTCTTCGGTACTCGCGCGCCCGCAAGTGTCCACGCGCCAGTGGATCGGCACCAGCGGGCGGACGATGCACCTCACCCCGGCCTTCGGCCACCCCTCTCCACGGCGTGGAGAGGGGCTCACGTGGCTGTCAGGCGCCATTTCTCAAGGCAGACAATACGAGCGAGTGCGGGCCTGCCTCGGGCGCCTACTCCCGTTCGCAAACGTCCGGTATGATCGCGTTCACACTGGAGGTGCACGTGAAAGCAGCCGCCCTCAAGGGCTCCCGCGCGATGGCGATCGTTGACCTGCCGGACGATGGTCCGGGCGCCGGTGAAGTGAAGTTGCGCGTCGCGTATTGCGGCATCTGCGGCTCCGATATGCACGAATTCGAGGCGGAGAACCCGCCGCGCGCGCTGGGGTTCATGCAGCCGGTCATGGGGCACGAGTTCAGCGGCACGATCGTGGCGGTGGGCGATGGCGTGATGTCGCTCAAGCTCGGGCAGACGGTGGTGGGCAACCCCGGCGCTGGCTGCGGCGCCTGCGGCTACTGCGCGAAGGGGCGCGAGAACCTCTGCCGGGCGGGAAGCACCGTTGGCGGCGGCATGGGCTACACCCGGCCGGGCGCGTACGCCGAATTCATCACGATCCCCGAGCGAAGCGCGGTGGTGCTGCCGGACGGCGCAAACCTCCAGCACGGCGCGCTGACGGAGCCGTTCGCCGTGGCGCGCCACGCGCTGATCCAGGGCGGCTATCGCCCGTCGGAGTTGCTGGTCGTCGCGGGCGCGGGACCGATCGGGCTGCTGACTGTGATCGCGGCGCGGCAGATGGGCGGGGATCGGATCGTCGTCTCGGAGCCGCTGGCGGGGCGGCGGGCGGCGGCGGAGAAGGTCGGCGCATCGCACGTGGTGGAGCCATCGGCGCTGATCAATGTGTCGCGCACGCTCTCGGGTGGCGAGGGCGCGGAGATCTCGGTCGACGCGTCGGGCTTGCCGGCCGGCATCGCGAGCTGCGTGGACGCCACGGCGCGCGGCGGCCGGATCGTGATCGCGGGCGTCGGCGATCAGCCATACCCGCTCGACGTCATGCGGTCGATCATCAACGAGTACACGTACATCGGCGTGCTGGGCTACAACCGCGCGGAGTTCGCCGAGTCGGCGCTGATGATCGCGGCGGGCAAGGTGGATGTCTCGAGCGTGATCTCCGAAGTCGTGCCTGTAGAATCGACGCCGGATGCGTTCGCGCGGCTGTCGGGCGGGCGCAACGAGCTGCGCAAAATCCTCGTCTCGCCCGATGCCTGAGCAACACGCGCTCCACGTCCGGCCGATGATCGAGGCCGACCTGGGCGTCGCGGCGTATATCGGCCGCGAAGCGATGGATGGGCTCGCACGGAGCCAGGGCGGCGAGGTCGCGCCGTGGACGCCATCGCAACCGACGGTGTTCCGTCACATCCTGGAGACCGATCCCGGCGGGTCGTGGATCGCGGAACTGAACGGCGTCCCCGTCGGCTATACGATGGCGGTCGTGCGCGGCGACGTCTGGTTTCTCTCGCAGTTCTTCGTGCAACCGGATCAGCATGGCCACGACATCGGCACGGAGCTGCTGCGGCGCGCGCAACAGTACGGGTATGACCGCGGCGCGCGGGTCTTCTCGGTGATCGCCTCGACGTCGCTGGCGGCGCACGCGCTCTACATGCGCGCCGGCATGTTCGCCACCGGGATCGCCTACCGCATGAGCGGGCCGCTGGAGCCGCTGATGACGCTGCCGCGGGCCGGCGCGGGCACGAGCGAGATCGCGGATCTCAGCGGCTGGCAGGATGGCATCGCCGATCTCGATCGCGAGGTGTTTGGCGCGGAGCGGCGGCGGGACCACGCGCTGTACCTCAGCAGCGATGAGGCGTCGGGCGCGAAGGGATCGTTTGGGCTCGTGCGCGACGGCGAGCTGCTGGGGTATGGGTACGCGCTCGCGAACGGATTGTTCATCGGACCGCTCGCGGCGCGGGAACCGGAGGATCAACTGCCGCTGCTGCGCATGGCGGCCGAGTGGCTGCTGGAGCACGAGACGAGCGCGGGCAACATGCTGGTGCTCTCGCACAACCGGACGCTGATGCGCGCGCTGCTGGCGGCGGGGTGGCGGAGCCTGCGGTGGACGTTCCTGCTGACGTCGGAGCCGTTCGGGAGATTCGACCGGTATCACCCTTCGGGCGGGACGCTGCTGTAACTGGGTTACTGGAAGTCGGAGGTCGGAAGTCGGAAGACGGACGATGGACGATGGACGCTCTAGAAAGCAGACAGCGGAACCCCGTTCGCACCCGCTGAACCCTGAACTGGTGCTTCGCTGTACCATGAGCGCATGGCTACCGAGGCCGACGCTGAGATGACACCTGACTATCGCGGCGTGACGCGCGAGTGCGTTCGCGAACTGGAGCGCGCGCTGGGGCGCAGCCGGGTCGTCTCGACGCCGGAAGAGCTGATCGCGTACGAGTACGACGGGACGATCGAGCGCGGCAGTCCGCAGGCGGTCGTGTTCCCGGAGTCGACGGAGCAGGTTGCGGCAGCGGTGCGCGTGGCGCATCGCTTCGGGGTGCCGGTGATCCCGCGCGGGGCGGGCACCGGGCTCAGCGGCGGGGCGATCGCGACGGTGGGCGGCGTCGTGGTTGCGCTGACGCGGATGAAGCGGATCCTCGAAGTCGATCCGGTGAACCGCATCGCCGTCGTGGAGCCCGGCGTGGTGAACCTCGACCTGAGCCGCGCGGTGGCGAAGCACGGCCTGTACTACGCGCCCGACCCGTCGAGCCAGCGGGCGTGCACGATCGGCGGCAACGTGGCGGAGAACGCCGGCGGGCCGCACTGCCTGGCTTACGGCGCGACGACCAACCACGTGCTGGGGGTGGAACTGGTGCTCGCCGACGGCACGGTCGTAACGATCGGAGGTCGCACGCGCGATGTGGCCGGATACGATCTCGCGGGCGCGTTCGTGGGGTCCGAGGGTACGCTGGCGATCGCGACGAAGATCACCGTGCGGCTGATGCGGCTGCCGGAGTCGACACGCACGCTGCTGGCGATCTTCAACACCGTCGACGATGCGAGCAACGCGGTGTCGGCAATCATCGCCGGCGGCATGCTGCCGTCCGCGCTGGAGATGATGGACCGCAACATCATCGCCGCGGTGGAGCCCGTACTGCACTGCGGCTTCCCACTCGACGCCGAGGCGATCCTGCTGATCGAAGTCGACGGCCTCGAAGAGAGCACGGTCGAGCAGGCGGACGCGATCGAGCGGATCTGCAGCGCGCACGCGGCGCGCGAAGTGCGGGTCGCCGTCGAGGCGGCGGACCGCGAGCTGCTGTGGGCCGGGCGCAAGACATCGATCAGCGCGCTGGGGCGGCTCTACCCGAACTACTACGTGCTGGATGGCGTCGTACCCCGCACGAAACTGCCAGACGTGCTGCGCGAGACGTACGCCGTTGCGGCGCGATACGGCCTCGACGTGGCGAACGTCTTTCACGCCGGCGACGGCAACCTGCACCCGAACCTGCTCTTCGACGAGCGCGTGCCGGGCGTGACGCGGAAGGTGCTGGATGCCGGCGCCGAGATCATGCGCCTCTGCGTGGACGCGGGCGGCAGCATCAGCGGCGAGCACGGCGTGGGGCTGGAGAAGCGTGACTTCATCGCGTGGATCTTCGACGACGGCGACCTGGCGGCGATGGCGCGACTGAAGACGGCATTTGCGGCCGGCGAGCGCTACAACCCGTGCAAGGCGTTTCCGACGCGGAGGGGTTGCGGCGAGGTGACGCAGGCGCAGGTGCAGCGGACGGCGGGCGCGATCGGGTCCGACATCTATGTCTAGCGCCGTCACGCGGCCGTCGGTGGATGCATTTGTCGCTGCGCTGAGCCCGGTGCTCGAAGCGGATCAGCTCCAGATCGGAGAGCTGCCGCGCTTCACCGTCGACGAGATGACGCCGGCCGTGGCCGGGGTGCCGGATTCGCTCGTTCAGCTTCAGCAGATCCTAGCCGAAGCGCATAAGTCGCGGCTTTCGGTGATCGCGATCGGTGGTGGAACTCACCTGGGCGCCGGGAATTTCCCCACGACGTACGATGTCGCGCTGTTGATGGCGCGCATGAACCGGGTGATCGCGCACGAGCCGGCGGATCTGACCGTGACGGTCGAGCCGGGCGTTCGGCTGCACGACCTGCAAGAGCAACTGGCGGCGCACGGGCAGCGCTTGCCGCTGGATCCGCCGTGCGGCGGCGAGGCGACGGTCGCCGGCGTGCTCGCGGTCAACGCGAGCGGGCCGATGCGACACGCGTACGGGACGGCGCGCGACTGGCTGATCGGCGCGCGCGTCGTGCACGCGGATGGCTCGACGAGCAAGTCGGGCGGGCGTGTGGTGAAGAACGTGACGGGCTACGACATGCACAAGCTCCACGTCGGCGCGCTCGGCTCGCTTGGCGTCATCGCGGAGGCGACCTTCAAGCTGGTGCCGCTGCCGCCGCGTCATGCCGATCTGTCGATCGCGTTCGAATCGGCGCGGGCGGCGAGCGCGCTGATCCTGGATGCGCACGACGCGGGGTTGTCGCTACAGGCGGCGGAACTCCTCTCGCCCACGGCGGCGCATGGTGTGGTTGCGGATACGCGCTGGCACGTCATCGCACGCGTGGCGGGAGGAGCGCGGGGGATCGATCGCACGCTGCGGGAGATCGATCGGCTCGTACACGAGAGCGGCGCGCACATCGATCGCCACGAGGACGGGGCGATCTGGGAGCGATGGTCGGGCGCGTTCGCGCCGTGCCCGCTGGCGATCCGCGTCATCGTGATGCCGTCGGCGGTGGCGGTGACCGTCGAAGCGCTGGACCGCGTACTGGCGGGGGCGGCGGCGCGGGTGTCGGCGACGGTCGCGGCGGGGCTGATCCGCGTGAACGTCGAGCCGTCGTCGGACGCGCGGGCGGCGGCGATGGCGGAGCGGGTGCGCGACGTGGCGGAGCGCAATGACGGCACCATGATCGTCGACGCGGCGCCGGTGGCGCTGAAGCGCGCGATCGACGTGTTCGGTCCGCTGCGGTCGGACTTCGCGATCATGAAGCGGCTGAAAGAGCAGTTCGACCCGCAGGGCGTGCTTTCGCCGGGCCGGTTCGCGGGGAGGCTGTAGTGGCGATCGCCGGGCACGAACATCACGAGGCCGCGACCGGGACGCCGACGCTGGCCGAGGACATCGCGCGGTGCGTGCACTGCGGATTCTGCTTGCAGGCGTGCCCGACGTATCTCCAGCTCGGCACCGAGACCGACTCGCCGCGGGGGCGCATCGCGCTGATCGATGCGGTAGCGAACGGGCGGGCGGAGCCGACGCCGGCGCTGCTGGGCCATCTCGATCTGTGCCTGCAGTGCCGGGCGTGCGAGACGGCGTGCCCTTCGGGCGTGGCGTTCGGGCGCATCATGGAGACGGCACGCGCCGACGTGCTGGAAGGGGAACGGCGGCCGGGGGCGTGGCGGTTGCGCGCGGTGCTGCTGCGCGAGCTGCTGCCGCACCAGGCCCGCCTGCGCCCGCTGTTCTCGGCGGCGCGGCTGTACCGGCGGTCACCGCTGGCATCGCTGCTGCGCGGGTCGGGCATGTTCCGGCGGCTGGCGCCGGCACTGGCCGACGCGGCGGCATCGCTGCCGCAGTTGCCGCGCGCGCCATTCGCGCCGCCACCACAGCCAGAGACGCTGACGAAGAGCGTGGCGCTGCTCACGGGCTGCGTGATGCCACACCTCTACCCACGTACCCACGAGGCGACCGTGCGCGTGCTGAACCGGCTGGGCTATCGCGTGCTCTTCCCCGAGGCGCAGACGTGTTGCGGCGCGCTCAGCATGCACGCCGGGGATCGGCGGTTCGCGCGAGAGCTGGCTCGACGGAACATCGACGCCTTTCTCGGCGCGGGGGTTGAGGCGATCATCGTGAACTCCGCGGGCTGCGGGTCGACGATGAAGGAGTACGACGAACTGCTGCACGACGACCGGAGGTATCGCGAGCGGGCAGCAGAGTTCGTTGCGCTGACGAAGGACGTGCTGGAGTTCGTCGCGGGGCACGACCTGGGGCCGCTGGGGCAGGTGCGCGAGACGGTGACGTACCAGGACTCGTGCCACCTGGTGCACGCGCAGAAGGTGACGCGGGCGCCGCGCGCGATCATGCGGGCGATCCCCGGGCTGGAGCTCCGCGAACTGGCGGCGGCGGACCGCTGCTGCGGGAGCGCCGGGCTGTACAGCTTCGTGCAGCGCGGGATGGCGCAGCGCCTGCTTTCGGAGAAGATGGACGACGTGCGCGCGACGGGCGCCACGACGATCGCGACGGCGAACCCCGGGTGCATGACGCAGCTGGAGGCGGGGCTGCGACAGCGGGGCATCGGCGGGCGCGTGGTCCATGTGATCGAGTTGCTGGATGAGGCGATGGCGGCGGGGGCGTAGCGTTTCCGATCTGGCACGACGTGCGGGTGCGGGGCCAGTGCACACAGCGCGGCCAGGCGGGCGCCCCAAGGGGCGCCCCTACGCGTTGTGTTGTGCCACGGCTGCGACGGCTGCGTCGATGTTCGCTACCAGCGGGTGCGACGCTTCGATGCGCAGGATGGTGCCGGGCGGGAGTTCGGTTGGCGGCTCGAGGCGGCGGCGCTGGGCCAGGTAGACCTGCCAATCGGCGTCTGATGCCGCGCCGGGCTGCGCTTCGCGGCCGGCGAGGTGGCTGCGCACCATGTCTTCTGTCGCTGTCACTTCGATCGCGAGGAACGGCAGGCCGGCGTCGGCGGCGACGCGGCGGGCGGCGTCGCGGTTGCTGCGGCTGATGTAGGTCGCGTCGAGGACGACGCTATGGCCGCGCGCGAGGTAGTCGCGGGCGCGGCCGTGCATCAGCGGATAGACGCTGGCGCGGGCGGCGTCGGCGTAGATGCCGGTGTCGAGCGCCTCGCGCATGGGGGTGGCGGGGTCGATGCCGGCGGCCTGCTTGCGCACGACGTCGGAGCGCAGCAGGGCGGCGCCAATGCGCGCGGCGAGCGCGCCGGCGACGTAGCTCTTGCCGGTGCCCGAGAGCCCGATCATCATCACGAGCGTCTGCGGGTACGACTGGGTGGCGTAGCGGTAGGCGAGATCGAAGTAGGCCGTCGCACGCACGCGCGCCCGCTTGCGCTCGTCGTCGGGCACTTCGGGCTCGTCGAGCAGCAGGCTGTCGACCTTGCCGCGCACGTAGGCGCGATAGCAGCGGTAGAGGCTCCAGACGAGCGGCAGGGTCTCGTCGTTCGCCTCGCCCAGGTAGGCTGCCGCCAGCTCGTCGGCCAGGTCGCGGCGGCCGCGGAACTCGAGATCCATCGACAGGAACGCCATGTCGTCGGCGACGTCGCCGAAGCGCAGGCGGTCGCTGAATTCGATGCAGTCCATCACGCAGATCTGGCCATCCTCGCGGATGACGATCGAGTCGGAGCGCAGGTCGCCGTGGCAGTCGCGCACGCGGCCCTCGCCGGCGCGGCGGTCGATGAGGGCGCGCCGGTCGCGAAGGAACGCCTCGACGTAGGCGGTGACGGCGTCGTACTGCTCGCGGCTGATCGTACGGCCGATGAAGCGCCCCGTCTGGTCGAAGTTGTCCTGGATGTTGCGGCGGACGGCGTCGACACGGCCGAAGCGGGCGAGCGCGGCGTCGGCGGCGGAGGCGCGGTGGAACTCCGCCATGGTGTGCGCGATCGCGCGGATGGCAACCGGCGTCACGGCGCCGTGGTCGAGCAGCACGGGCATCATGCGATCGGCCGGCACGCGGCGCATCTTCACGGCGTACTCGACCGCGTCACCCACGGCTGCGATTCGATATCCGCTCGCGCCGCCAAGCACGATCGGGACGACGCCGAGGTAGACGCCGGAGCAGAGGCGGCGGTTGAGGCGGACCTCCTCTTCGCAAAGGAACTTGCGTCGCGCCAGCGTGCTGTAATCGAGAAAGCCGAGGTCGAGCGGCTTCTTGATCTTGTAGGCGAAGTCGCCGGCGAGCAGCACGTAGGAGATGTGCGTCTGGATCAGCTCGATGCGGGGCGCGCCGTGGTCGTAGGCGGCGGGGTCGAGCAGCGCTCGAATGACGTCGGGGAGCGGTCCGGGCATGCGGCCTCCGTGCGCGACGTTCGTGCAGTCACTGGTACGTGATATCGGACGGCGGCCGGAGGTGGTAGGTGGAGGATGGAGGGTGGAAGTGGGCGCTTCGCGCACCTCACCCCGGCCTTCGGCCACCCCTCTCCCACGAGGGGAGAGGGGATCACACGGTGGGCCAGACCATAATCGGAGCGTCGCCGTGTGTCGGAGGATGACCGCCTGCGGCGGCCCTCACCCCGGCCTTCGGCCACCCCTCTCCCACAAGGGGAGAGGGGATCTGGGCGACGTTGGTACTCAGCGTCGGAGCGGGCTCGCGGCGCGCGGACGTGTCGCTGCTCGCCGCTACTGCGTTCTTTGAGCAGCGCTTACTCGCTACGAGCGAGCGAGGCTCGCGATTACGCCAGCTTCTCGCGGACGAGGGTGGCAAGGGAGGTCTCGGGGCGGGCGCCGAAGTGGGTGATCACCTCGGACGCGGCGATGGCGCCGATGCGGCCGCAGGCGGCGGCATCGAGGCCGCGCGTGTAGGCGTAGAGGAAGCCGGCGGCGTAGAGGTCGCCGGCGCCGGTCGTGTCGACGACGCGGGCGACAGGCTCGGCGGCGACGGTGTGGACGGCGTCGCCGGCGACGATGACCGCGCCCTTCTCGCTGCGGGTCAGGGCCGCGAGGTCGACCTTGCCGCGGACGTGCCGCAGCGCTTCATCGAAGCTGGCGGTCTCGTAGAGCGACGTGATCTCGGCCTCGTTCGCGAAGAGGATGTCGACGTGGTGCTCGACGAGATCGCGGAACTCCTGGCGATGGCGCTCGACGCAGAAGGGGTCGGACAGGGAGATCGATACCTTCCGCCCGGCATTGTGCGCGATCTGCGCGGCCTTGAGGAAGGCCTGCTTGGCGCCGGGCGGATCCCAGAGATAGCCCTCCATGTAGGTCACGGCGGAGCCGGCGATCAGGTCGTCGTCGACGTCGCCCGGATCCAGTTCGGCGCCGGCGCCGAGGAACGTCTGCATCGTGCGCTGGGCATCGGGCGTGACGAAGATGAGGCAGCGGCCGGTGCCGGAGCCGTTGTCGGCGGGCGGCACCTCGAACGAGACGCCGGCTGCGCGGATATCGTGACCGAAGACGCCGCCAAGCTGGTCGCGTGCGACCTTGCCGATGTACGCCGCGCGTCCGCCGAGCGAGGCGACGCCGGCGATCGTGTTGCCCGCGGAGCCGCCGGAGATCTCGACTGCGGGCGGCATCGCCGCGTAGAGCGCCTCGGCGCGCGCGTTGTCGATGAGGGTCATGGCGCCCTTGGTCAGCGATTGCTGCGCGAGGAATGTCTCATCCGAATGGACGAGGACGTCCACGAGCGCGTTTCCGATGCCCACCACGTCGAATTTCGCGTCTGCCACGTCACGCTCCTGTTTCAGTCTCGATCGAGCCGACCACGGGATACCGGCTGGCCCCGGCAGTGTCAATGCGACGACGGGGGTTGTCGGCGGGTGCGTGATAGTGTGGTGCGTCTGGGCCCTCACCCCGCCCATTCGGGCACCCCTCTCCCACAAGGGGAGAGGGGATCTTGCGTAGAGACGGTTCGCGATCGGGCTGGATCGTCAAACGAGGTGCCGCGGCGGGCGGCTGGGATCGGCAATGCATGGCGCCGCAAGGAATCATCGAATGCTGACGACGACCCCACGGCCCACGTTGCGGCGACGGCGGAACACGATCGCCCTCCTGCCGGCGGCCGTGCTCGTCGCGGTGCTCTGCGTGGGCTGCGATGCGGCCGCGCCGGGCGGCGCGAGCACGACGGTCCGGCCGACGGTGGCGTCGGCGACGGCGACGCGGCAGCCAACACCCGAGGCCGTAGCGTCACGGACGTGCGCTCCGCCCTACCCGCACGGGGCTCCGTCCACCGACACGGTGTTCTGCGCCGACCCGGCGGCGATGGCGGCGGGGCGCGTGCTCCGAATCGTCGACGGCGACACGCTGCACGTGCAACTCGGCGGGCGGGACGAGACGGTGCGGTTGTACGGGATCAACGCGACGGAGCGCGGCGAGCCGTGCTCGGATGAGGCGACCCGGCGCCTCCGCGAGCTGGCAGGCGGCGAGGTGCGCCTGCGCGCCGGCGCGCGGGACCGCGACCGGTTCGGGCGGCTACTACGTTATGTCTATTCTCCCTCCGGGCTCAGTGTCGATGCCGAGATGGTCGACGAGGGCCTGGCGCACGCGTGGCGCTCGGACGGCGACCTGCGCTTCGCGATCATCACGCTGGAGGCGCGCGCCGCGGCTGATCGCCGCGGCTGCCTCTGGCGCTGAGGGCAGGTGCCGCCGTCCGTGCTAGTGTCGACCGCCACGCGATCTGCTACGATCTGGCGGTCGTACGAATCGAAGTAAGGAGTACGCACATGCGCAAATTCATTCTGCTCCTGACGCCGCTGGCGCTTGCCGCCGCGCTGGTCGCGGGCTGTGGCGGCGGGGGAGGCAAGAAGAGCGTCACCGTCGGCGATACGAAGTTTGAGACTGGCAGCCTGCCGTCGGGATTCCCGAAAGACTTCCCGATCTACAGCGGGGCGAGCTTCAAGGGGGCGATCAGCAGCACGCAGCAGGGTGAGAAGGGGTTCGCCGCTACGTGGGAGACCGGCGACAGCATCGACAAGGTGAAGTCGTACTACAGCGACCAGTTCGGCGGGAAGAGCAACTGGGCGCAGGACAGCGCCACCGACACCGGAGCGGGCGCGTTCTTCACGGTTCACAAGAAGGGCGACACCAAGGCCGCCTTTCTGACGATCGCGACGCAAGACGGAAAGACGGCGATTGTCGTCTTCGTCGGCGAGAGCACGGGCGATTCGGGCGGGAGCGCCGCGGCGCCGGAGAAGGCAACGGCGACGACGAGCAGCGGCACGTCGAAAGCGACGCCGGAGGCGACAACCAAGAGCGACACCCCGGGAGCGACGAACACGCCGGACGCCAGCCCGCTGCCCCCCGAAGCCAAGCTGCCGAAGGACTTCCCCTCCGACCGCGTGCCGCTGCCCTCGGGCGCCCGTGTGACGACTGCCACTTCCTTCTCCAATGGTGGCATCAGCACGTTCGTCATCGAGTTCTACGTGAAGGACACACCGGAGCACGTCGCCGACTTCCTCAAGGCCGAGTTTGCCAAGCACGCATGGACCGATGCGGTGACCTCGACGGCGGGAACGAACTTCTTCCTCTCGTTCACGGGTGAAAACGGGACAGACGGCGCGACGGTGTCGATCGAGGAATCCGACACCACGCCGGGTTACGCGCACGCCGCGCTTTCGGTCGCGATCACCCAATAGCCTGTATCAAGCGCACGGGCACAGGGCCTCAGCTGACTGGGCTGAGGCCCTGCGCGTGTGGTTCAATTCGACCAAGAACAACAACGGAGCGAGTACATGATCTCGGTCGAAGAAGCGCTGGAACGCATCCTCTCGTACGTCAGCATCCTGCCGGCGGAAGAGAAGCCGATCCTCGACGCGCTCGGCCAGGTCGCCGGCGAGGACATCGTCTCCGGCATCGACATCCCGCCGCTCGACAACACGGCGATGGACGGCTATGCGGTCATCGCGAGCGACACGACGGGCGCGAGCGGGGCTGCGCCCGTCACGCTCCGCGTTGTGGGGGAGCTGGCGGCGGGGTATCTGTTCGAGGGCGCTGTAGCGCCGGGCACGGCGGTGCGCATCATGACGGGCGCGCCGATGCCGCGCGGGGCTGACGCCGTGGTGCCGTTCGAGGAGACAGACGAGCCGGCGGGACGTCAGTTCGGCTCGTTCGCTAAATCGCGCGACGTGGTGGGCATCCTGAAGGCTGCTGATCCGGGCGCGAACATCCGGCGCGCCGCCGAGGACCTGCGCCGCGGCCAGACGATCATCCGGTCCGGGAGCGTGCTGCATCCCGCGCAGATCGGCGTGCTGGCGTCGATCGGGCGGGCGACAGTGCGCGTGCACCGGCGCCCGGTGGTGGCGATCCTCTCGACCGGAGATGAGGTGCGCGAGCCGGGGACTCCCCTGGCGCCGGGGCAGATCTACGACAGCAACGCCTACAGCATCGCCGCGATGGTGCTGGCGAACGGCGGCGTGCCGCGGCGGCTAGGCATCGCGAAGGACACGGTCGAGGCGCTGACGGCGAAGCTCCGCGAGGGGCTGGACGCCGACATGCTGGTGACGTCGGCTGGGGTGTCGCGCGGCGACTACGACGTGGTGAAGGACGTGCTGGCGAAGGAGGGCGAGGTCGACTTCTGGACGGTGCGGATGCGCCCCGGCAAGCCACTGGCGTTCGGCGCGTTTGCGTCGGGCGGGCGGCGCGTGCCGCACATCGGGCTGCCGGGCAACCCGGTCAGCTCGATGGTGTCGTTCGAATTGTTCGGCCGGCCGGCGATCTACAAGATGCTGGGGCGGAGCGACTGGCAGCGGCCGGTGGTCCGCGCCATCGCGGAGGAGCCTATCGCTAATACGGACGCGCGGCGCGTCTTCGCGCGGGCGATCGTGACAAAGCGCGAGGGGCGGTACTACGCCGCGCTCACGGGGCCGCAGGGGTCGGGCATCCTGACATCGATGGCGGAAGCGAACGCGCTGGCTGTGGTGCCGGAGGATGTGCCGGGCGTGGCGGCGGGGGACGAAGTCGACGTGATGCTGCTGGAGTGAGGGCGCTTGCGCGCCGGAAGGTGGACGATGGAGGGTGGATGCTCGCGTCGCGCCCGGACCTATCCCCCGGCCCCTTCCCTGGGAGGGAAGGGGAGCGCCCTGACGAGGATGCAGCCGCGCGACGGGTCGGTTGTTGAGCTAACGGCACATCGGAAGCGGGACCTTAGCGTTCGACGCTGAAGCGGGCGAAGCCGCCGCCGGCGTCGCTGTAGCTGGTCTCGACGCGCTCGACCCTAGCGAAGCGCGGCCCGGCATGGAGGCACTCGACCAGTGCGGCGAGCGCAGCGTCGTCGCCTTCGGCCACCACTTCGACGCGGAGACCGTCGTCGCTGTTGCGCACGTATCCGGTGAGACCGCGCGAGGCCGCCTCGTGGCGCACGAACTCGCGGAAGCCGACGTCCTGTACGCGGCCGGTTACCACTGCCTGCAATCGCTTCAGCGTGGCCTCCTGAACCGCCCTCAGTGCTAGTTATACCGTGATCCGCACCGGGATCGAGGTTAGATGTGCCGTTTCACTTCGGCGACGTCAACCCGACGCCGCGGGCGAGCGGGCGTGCACGGCGAGGCCCGTGCTATCCTCGCAGCGATGCGCGTTGTCTTCATGGGGACCCCCGAGTTCGCCCTGCCCACGTTGCGCCGGCTGATCGAGAGCGACCACGAGATCGTTGGCGTGTTCACGCAGCCGGACCGGCCGACGGGGCGCAGCCGGAAGCTCGCGCCGCCGCCGGTGAAGCGGCTGGCGCTGGAGCACGGGCTGCCGGTGTACCAGCCGGCGTCGATCAGCAAGCCGGACGTGGTGGAGCAGCTGAGGCAGCTCGCGCCGGACGTGGGTGTGATCGCCGCGTACGGGCAGATCCTGCGGCAGCCGGTGCTGGATGTGCCGCGGCTGGGGCTGCTGAACGTCCACGCGTCGCTGCTGCCTCGATGGCGCGGGGCGGCGCCGATCCCGGCGGCGATCCTGGCGGGTGACGAGCGCACGGGCGCGACGATCATGCAGGTGCGGCTGGCGCTGGACGCGGGACCGATGCTCGCGCGGGTGGCGGTGGCGATCGGCGACGACGACACGACGGCGACGCTGACGCCGCGCATCGCCGAGGCGGGCGCGGCGCTGCTGGTCGACGTGCTGCCGCGCTACGCCGCGGGGGCGATCGCCGCGGAGGAGCAGGACGAGGCGCTGGCGACGTACGCGCCGCAGATCGAGAAGGCGGACGCGCTGCTCGACTGGGAGCGCGACGACGCGACGACGGTGTGGCGGAAGGTGCGCGCGTACAACCCGTGGCCGGTGGCGTACAGCTATCTCGACGGACAGCCGGTGCGATTGCTGGAGTGCGTGCCGCTGGACCAGCCGGCGGGCGGGCAGGCGCCGGGGACGATCATCGCGCTGCCGGCGGAGGCGGCGGGTGCGGCGCGCGGGGCGGGGTTCGGCATCGTGGCTGCGGGGGGCGTCGTCGGCGTCGTGCGCGTGCAGGGGACGGGCGGGAGGGCGATGGCGGCGGCGGAGTACCTGCGCGGACACCGGGAGATCGTGGGGAAGCGGCTGAGCGCGGCGGTGTAGGGCAGCGGGCGACCCTCACCCCGGCCTTCGGCCACCCCTCTCCCACAAGGGGAGAGGGGCATGGGGGTGATGGTTGGTTCGCGATTGATGCGGGTGGCGGGGGTGCGGAGATGCGACGGTCGAGGGCGACCGTCCTACGCGCTGCGCGCGCCGCCTCGTCGATGTGAAACTCAGCCGCGACGCCACGCCCGGACCTATCCCCCGGCCCCTTCCCTAGGAGGGAAGGGGAGCGCGCTTGCGACGGTTGGAACGCGCAACGCGTCATGTATTGACCGGAAGATTGGAAGCACTACACTAGCGGCGCGATCAGCCGGAGCGGGAGACGGCGGCGGGGACGAGGGTGCGCAGGGGGATGACGTCGCGGTACTTGTCTTCGATGGCGATGTCGTCGGGGGCGAGGTCTTTGCAGGCGTGGCAGCGGATGCAGGCGGCGTCATCGATCGCCCAGGCGCCGCCCTGCTGCGCGATGGCGGCGGCGGGGCAGATGGCGGCGGCCTCGGCGACGGCGGGCGTCTGCTTCGTGATGCGGTACTGGATAAGGCCGGGGCAGACCCTCGTGGGGCAGCGATGCTCGAGCGTGTGGGCGTCGTACTCCTCGCGGAAGTGCTGGATGGTGTTGTTCATGATCGTCGGCGAGAGCGCGCCGTGGAGGCAGTTGGAGTACTGCATCGACGCGGCGAGCGACTTGAGCTGGGCGAGGTCGTCGGGCTGGCCCTCGCCGCGCGCGGTGCGGTTGAAGATCTCGGACATGCGCTGGTTGGCGCCGCGGCAGGTCGTGCAGCGGCCACAGGACTCGGCTTCGACGAACCACGAGAACATGACGTTGAGATCGACGGTGCAGGCGGTGTCATCGACGAAGATGAGGCCGCCGCCGCCCATGCCGGCGCCCAGCGGGCGGAAGGGCTCGGGCTCGAGCGGCAGGTCGAGGGCGATGGCGGAGGGCAGCATGCCGGAGAGCGGGCCGCCCTGCTGCAGCGCCTTGAGCGCGCGGCCGCCCGGGACGCCGCCGGCCGCTGCGAGCACGTCGGCGACCTTCGTGCCGAACGGCACCTCGAGGCAACCGGTCTTCCCGACCGCGCCGGAGACGGTGAACATCTTGGTACCCCAGTGCATTTCCGTGCCGATGGTGCTGAAGACCTCGGACGTGACACGGAGGAACGTCGTCGCGCAGGCGTAGGTCTCGACGTTGTTGACGTTGGTCGGCTTGCCGAGGACGCCGCTCGCGGCGGGGAAGGGCGGCTTGAGGCGGGGCATGCCGCGCTCGTCGTTGACGGATGAGATGAGGCCCGTCTCGTCGCCGCAGACGTAGGCGCCGGCGCCGCGCACGACCTCGGCATCGAACCGGACGCCGGTGCCGAGCGCATCGTCGCCGAGGATGCCGCGCTCCCGGCACTGGGCGAGTGCACGGTCGAGGCGCTCGATCGCGAGCGGGTACTCGCCGCGCACGTAGATCCAGCCGTGACTGGCGCCGCTGGCGCAGGCGCCGATCAGCATGCCCTCGATGAGCATGTGGGGGTCGCCCTCCATGACGACGCGGTTGACCCAGGCGCCGGGGTCGCCCTCGTCGGCGTTGCACACGAGGTACTTGGGTTCGGCGGTGGCGTCTTTGAGGAACTGCCACTTCATGCCGGTCGAGAAGAAGCCGCCGGCGCGGCCCTTCAGCGTCGAGCCCTTGATGACGCTGATCAGCGCGTCGCGGTCCATCGCAGCGGCGTCGAGGAACTGGCGGTAGCCGCCGCGGGCGATGTAGTGGTCGATGTTATCGGGGTCGATGACGCCGCAGTTGTGCATCAGCCAGCGCGTCTGGATCTTCATCCAGGGCAGGTCGGCGAGCGCGGGGACGCCATCGGTTGGGGGGCCGGAGACGACGCCGAGTGCGAACTCCTTCGCGACGCCCTTCATCGCTGCGGCGGCGAAGGCCTCGGCACGGTCGACCGTGACCGGGCCGTAGAGGACGGCCTGGCCGCCGGGCTTCGTCACCTGCACGACGGGTTCGGCGAAGGCGAAGCCGGCGTCGCCCGTCTGCATGACGTCGAAGCCGAGACTCTCGCCTAGTTTGCGGAGCGCGGCCAGCGTGCCGGCGGCGCCGGACGCTAGGGATGAGGTGTTGATCGAAACGGAGAACAGCGGGCGGGGCGGATCCTCGACGGCCTTCCAGGCGGCATCGGCGGCGGCGCGCAGCTCGTCGTACGTCGGCATGCGCTATGCCTTCTCCTTGAGCGAGCGGACAAGCTTCACGGTCTCGGCGGCGGTGAGGGGGCCGACGACGTCGCCGTTGACCCAGACCTGCGCGGCGTGCTCGCACGTACCGTTGCACTGCGCCAGGTGGAGGCCCAGCTTGTCGCCGTCGGTGTTCTCCTCCATGCCGATACCCAGCTCGCGCTCGAGCACCTGGCGGATGTGGTCGCCGCCCTTGAGCCGGCACGTGAGGCCGCTGCACCAGCCGATGAGCGTGGCGGGCGGCGGGATGAGGCGGAACTCGCTGTAGTAGGTGACGGCGCCGTAGACCTGCGCCTCGCTGAGGCGGAGCTGGCGGGCGACGACGGCCATGGCGATCTTCGGGACGTAGCCGTAGTGGTGCTGCACTGCGTGGAGGGCGCCGAGCAGATCGCCGTCCGCGGGCTTGAAGTCGCGGATGAGGTGCTGGATCTCGAGCGTGGCTTCGTTGTCGAGCATCGGGCTCCTATTGTGCGTTGTTTCACTATAGGGGAGGGGTGATCTGCGGACAAGACTCCCCCTTTTTGACGCGATCCGCGTGCTGACTGCGTGCCAATCAGCAGGTATCGCTCGGTCGCCGACGCTCCTGTTAGCCCGGCGGAGGATAGTCCACTCGGCCGACACCCTACAACAGGCCGTTGTCACACACTTGCAGCCGGGACGTTGGAGGGTCGCTTGCTACTGTATGCTTTTGTGAACCCATCACGAGAAGGTGCCACATGAGACCATCCTGGCGAGTAGTTGGCGCAATCGCGTTCTCAGTCTTCTCTGTGGTCTTCACCGTCTCGATCTTCAGTTGGGTCGCGATAAGCCTAAGAGACCAGGGAGCAGGGAGCACCATCGGCTACCTTGCCTTCACCGGGGTGATGTTCACAATCGCAGCAGTCGCAGTGCTTTCACGCACCGCCGTTCTGCCCGGTGAACGACTTGGTGGGGACGCGTTTCATCCGAAGGTCGAGCTATTTCCTAACGAGTCCGTCGAACGAGACGTTGTGGCCAGTTATGCCCAGGGTGGCTGGCGCCTCGCGCGGTCACCTTTTCCTCACGAATGCTCGCCTCATATTCGTATCAGCACGGGTCCCGTTCATCCGTGCACTCTCCGTGTTTGGATCGTCTCGAGATGAGCCGCTCGCTATTCCGTTCGAACGCATCGCCAGCATCGATGAAGAACACTACATCAACCCACTGCTTGGCGTCGTTGGGTTGATGACTCCGGCGCTTGTCTTCAGGTTGCTCGATGGCAGCAAGCACGCGTTCTGGACCAGAGACCGAACAGACATCATCACGTGGCTGCGAGACCGCATGGCCTGACGGCGGGTTCTCTGAGCTTGACTTGAAACTACAACGGCCTCGCTGTTGGATGGCCGCTTAGGCAGTCGCGGTGGGGTGGGTGGCGCGCTTCGCGTGGTCTTCGACGACCATCTGCGCGACGTTTTCGCCCATGAGGATGCTGTAGTTCTGGCCGCGGTCTTCGGGGTAGATCTGGGTCATCGTCTCGAGGTAGAGGCCGGCGACGGGGGTGCGGTGGTCGGGCTTGTGGGCGCTGTAGTCCATGCGGATGATCGGCTGCGCGTAGGGGGCCTTGAAGAGCCAGCGCTGGTTCACCCAGTCGGACGAGAACTGCGGGTTGATGCGCTTGAGCGCCGGCTCGAAGACCGCCCAGAGCTGGTCTTCGTCCATGCCGAAGTACTCGTGCCCCTGGTGCAGGTAGTTCGAGATGTAGAGGACGTGGTTGCCGCCGTAGTTCTCCGGGCCGATGAAGTTCGTGTGTTCCACGAGCGCGAGGAACGGCATCGAGCGGTCGCCGATGTTCATCCAGTAGATCGGCGAGAGCTGGCGCTTCATGGTGATCACCATGCAGACGGCGCCCTGCCACTGCACGTGGTCGAGGCGCTGCGCGTAGTCGTCGGTGAGCGGCGGCGCCATCTGCTTGAAGAGCGTCGACGGCACGGCGGCGACGACGGCGTCGGCCTGCACCGTCTCGCCGCTTTCGAGCACGACGCCGGTAGCGCGGTTACCCTCCGCCGTGATCTGCCGCACGCCGGCGCCGGTGTGGATGCGGACGCCGCCGTTGCGGAGGCGGCGCTCCAGCTCGTCGATGTAGACGGCGAAGCTGCCGGTGAGGTAGCCGAGCTTCTCCTTGCCGCCCTCGCGCGACTGGAAGCGGAGGTGGATCTTGCTCCAGAGCCAGGCCATGGCGACCTGATCGTAGGCGTCGCCGTACTTGCCTTGCAGGAGGGGGCCCCACATCTTCTCGAAGACCTTCTTCGAGACGTTCTTCTCGATCCACTCCTTGCAGGTGATGCGCTCGAACTCCGCCCACTCCTCGCGTCCGCGGAGGCGCACGGCCATGAGGCCAAGCTTGATGCGGTCGAGGGGCGGCAGCGGGCTGAAGCGCAGCAGGTCGAGCGCGGTGACGAATGGGTAGATCTTGCCGCTGTCGAACCAGCCGACCTTCGACTCGACCCAGCGCATGCGGTCGCCGACGCCGAGTTCGTCGATGAGGTCGATGATCGTGGTGTCGGTGCTGAAGATGTGGTGGTAGTAGGCCTCGAGCTTGCTGCCGCCGACCTCGAAGGTGCGGACAAGGCCGCCCAGGTAGGGGCTGGCTTCGTAGAGCATGACCTCGTGGCCGCCCTGCATGAGCCGGTAGGCCGTCGTCATGCCGGCGACGCCGCCGCCGACGATGATCACCTTCACTTGCGGCCGGTCCCTTCAACGGCGGGCGCGCCGGAGACGATGCGCGGTGGCTCGTCAGGGCCGGGCGCGTTGTCGTCGCGGCTGCTCTGCAACATGTCGCCGAAGCTGAACTGCATCGACCACATGAGATAGAGGCCGATGACGACGATCGGGAAGAGCAGGAGCGCGTGCAGGCCGATCGCGTACGCCTCGGACAGCGCCTTGAACTGGTCCGGCGCGACGGAGGCGGCGCCGAAGGCGACGATGGTCTTCGAGACGACGAGTTCGAACGCACCGACGCCGCCCTGCGTCGCCACGATGGCGATGGCGAGGTTGGCGGCCGCCGTGAGCAGCAGGAAGATGTGGAAGCCCTCGTGGATGCCAAAGCCGCGCGCGACGAGGTAGTACATCAGCGCCTCGAGCGTCCAGGAGATGAGCGACATCAGCCAGGCGGCCGCAAGGTCGATGGGGCTGCGCAGCGCCTGCAGGCCCTCGAAGAATGAGGCCAGCAGATCCTCGACTTTGGGCTTCAATTTGGCCGGGGCGAAGCGATGCACCATCTGGTGGAGCAGGCGCCGTCCGCTCTCGGAGAGCGCGAGGTAGAAGAGGACGGCGAGCGCGATGCCGAACAGAACGGCCATGACCAGGCCGAGGCCGGCGAAGTTCAGGCTGAAGCTGAGGTTGCGGAAGCCGACGCGGAAGTTCGTATCGCCGCCGGCGAAGGCAGCAACGATCAGCACCATCGGCACGAGAGTGACGCCGTCGAAGAGGCGGTCGACGGCGATGGTGCCGAGTGCGGTGGTCTTGCTGATCTTCTCGCGCTGGCCGAGCACGTAGGCCCGCGCCAGCTCCCCCGCCCGGGCGGGGATGAGGTTGTTGGCCATGAGCCCGATGATGACGACGGGGTAGAGGCGGAGCGCCGAGACCCGCGTCACCGGCCGGAGCAGGTACTGCCAGCGGATGGTCCGCACCCAGAGGGCGGCGTAGTAGACGGGGATCGATGCGGCGATCCACCAGTAGTTCACATCGGAGAAGGCGTGGCGGAGCTTGGCCGGATGGCGCACGTCGCTTGTAAAGACGAACAGCCCGACGCAGACTGCGCTGATGATGACGCCGATCCAGAAGCTTCGGCTCTTGAGCAAGCGGGACTCCATAGCGCCGCAGCGGGCGGCCGAACGAAGGGTGTCACTTTATGTTCGGCACGGAAGCCTGAGCATTATAGGTGCGGCCCCTGAGGGGGTCAATTTGGGGCGCTGGAGGTGGGAAGTGGGAGGTAGGGTGCACGCACCCGGGGATGGCGACGGATCCACAGATTTCACAGATGTTCACAGAGGTGCGGGGGCGGAAGCTGGAGGGCGGGGGGCGGGGCAGCGGCGAGGCGCGCCGGTGCTCTCAGACGGGCCTTCGGCCGCCCCTCTCCGCCTTTACGGAGAGGGGTTGGGCCGGAGGTTGCGGTTACTTTGCGATCTCGCTGAGGGGGATCTTGCGGACTACGTTGCCGGCGGAGTCGGCCACGAGGACGGAGGTGCCGTCGGTGGCGATGCCGATGGCGCGGGCGAGTGACGCGTCGCCGGTCTTTGGCAGGTCGTAGCTGCCGGCCGGGTTGCCGGCGGCGTCGAAGACCAGCACCTTGGCGCTCTGCGGGCTGGGGCAGGTGGGCGCCGTCGGGCAGGGGTTCGGATCGGTGACGAGCAGGCGGCCGTCGGCGAGCAGCGCCATGTAGGGGCGGTCCGTCACGCCGGTGCTGCCCCACGTCGGCACCTTGATCTCGCCCTTCGACTTGAGGTCCTTGTCGAGGTGAACGATGCGCTTGTTCCAGAAGTCGGCGACGTAGATATCGCCGTTCAGCGCCGTCACGATGCCGACGGGCTCGCTGAACTGCAGCGGGTCGCCCGACGAGCCCTTGCTGCCGAACTGGCGCACGAACTCGCCGTCCTGCGTGTACTCGATGACGCGGGCGTTGCCGGTGTCGGCCACCAGGAGGTGCCCGTCGGCGGTCAGCGTGATCTCGCGCGGGCCGAAGAGCTTGAAGGGATCGCCGCCGGCTTCCGCCTGGCCGCCGCCGCCCCACTCCTTCACCTTCTTGAAGTCCTTATCGAGTTTGACGATCTTGTGGTTCCAGGTGTCGGCAACGAAGATCGTGCCATCGGGCGCGACGACCATCGACCACGGCTGGTTCACCGCGACGTCGGAGGTGAAGCCGCCGATGACCGCGATGAACTCGCCAGCGGGCGAGAACTCCTGGATGCGGTTGTTGTTCGTGTCGGCGATGTAGATGTTGCCGGCCGCATCGAACGCGACATCGGACGGGCCGTTGAGTTGCCCGGGCGCCGAGCCGGTTGAGCCGATGACGAGCTGGGAGCCCTCCGTGCGCACGGTCGGCCCGACTGGCTTCTGGGGCACCGTGGGCGCGCCGCTGAAGTCCTTCGGGAAGAACGCGACACCGTCCACGGTACCGATCTCGGCCGGGGGTGTGCGCTTCACCCAATAGTTGAGCCAGTTGCGGAGCGCGCTCGTCGAGAGCAGATCGCGGAAGAAGTCGCGCGACGAGTACTTGCCGTCGGCGCCGCGATACTCCTCGGGGAACCAGCGCCGGTGATGATACGGGATGGGATCGGAGTAGACCCCGCCGCCCTGCACGTTGGCGGCGTTGGTCTTGCTCGCCAGCACGATCGAGCCGGGCGGCGGCTGGTAGTTGGCGCCGATCGTCGGATACTGGACGGCGGTGTAGTGGCGCAGGTACCACGCCCAGGGCCAGGTGTAGCCGTCGGTCGAGTCGACGACGATGGGGACGGCGTTGCCCTTGCCGCTCTCCTTCGCCCACAGGGCGATCTTGTCGCGAAGCACCGGGATGTCGCCGGAGGTCTGCGTGTAGACGAGCAACTCGTCGGGCACCTCGCCGTAGTCCTTCTTCGCGAGCACGCTGTCCTTGAGGTACGGGTTGTCGGGATGCCCCCACGACGCGAGGATGCCGGCGCGAAGCGAGAAGATGGCGAGCGCGGCCACGACGCCGACGATCGCCACCTGCACCGCGGTGTGGCGGCTGTAGCCGCTGTAGGCCCAGTACACGGACACGGCGGCGACCCCGATCAGGATCCAGCCGCCGGCCGAGGCGACGGAGAGCGGACCGACGAGGACGAACACGAGGATCGCCAGGGCGGCGGCAGCCGCCGCGTAGGCGAACGGCGCCAGGCGCTCGAGCTTCGGGAGATCGGCGCGGAGGTCACTCTCCTCGACCATCTCGCCGACGAAGCGGCCGGCGACGACGGCGAGCGGCAGGGCGATGTGGACGTTGAGCCACGGCATCTTTTCGCCAGCGACGGTGAGGGCGAAGGCGGTGATGACCGCCCAGAAGAGCAGGAATCGGTTCAGGGTGTCCATCTTGAAGGTGAAGATGCCGACGAGTGCGATCGAGAAGGGGAGCACGATGTGGAACAGCGAGACCTTCTGCACGTCGGGACCGGGTGGCAGCAGGAGCAGCGCGATGATCGCGAGCAGGCCCGCGGCGACGAAGAGCGCGTTGCGCAGCTTGCCGCGGATGGCGTAGTAGGCGCCGGCGGCGAGCGTCAGCGCGAGCGGCAGGAATTCGTACACGGGGATGGTGATGAAGTAGTAGTAGTCGGGCTGGTTGCCGCGGCGGACGTCCTGCTGGCTGATCCAGTAGTCCATGGAACCCCACATGCCGGAGAAGAAGCCCGGCATGTTGGTGAAGAACGTCGTGAAGAGCAGGAAGAACGGGATCCAGAAGGCGGCGGCGGCGATGAGCCAGGTCTTCGGGCGCCAGATGAGGCCGATGGCGGCGGAGATGCCGAGCAGGCCGAAGATGGTGACCATTGCCACGCGGAACTCCTGCGTGGCAATGTGGGAATTGCCGTTGTCGCCGGCGCGGTTCCGCCACTCCTTGCCGAAGCCCGGGAGTAGCTGCACGCCGGCGGCGTACATTGGGAGCGACAGCGTGCCCAGCACGATGATCAGGTTGGCCTCGGGCGGCATCTCGTCGAGGTCGTACTTCTTGCGCCAGTTCTCGATGAAGGGCCATGCGACGGCGATGGGGATCGCGGCGAACATCATCCCGATCACGAGGGCGGCGTAGGTCACGGGGGACATATCCGGCGTCTTCGCGCGGATCTTGTCGGCGATGTGGCCGGCGAAGAGGAAGTCCATGAAGCCGATGAACGCGGCGGCGGTCATGAACGTGGTCTCTTTCGTGAGGAAGGAGCCGGCGAGGAAGCCGGCGGTGAGGGCCAGGTAGCGGTCCTGCTTCGTGGCCATGTAGCGCCACATGAAGATGACGATGCCGAGCGTCCAGAACGCGGTGTAGATGTCTTCGCGCGTGAAGCGGCTGTAGTAGAGCAGCGTCGGCGAAAACGCGATGAACGCCGACGTTGCCAGCGCGCCGACGGTGCCGAGCTGCTTGCGGAGGAGGAACGGCATGAAGACCATGGCGGTGCCCATGGTGGCGGCGAGCGTGCGCGCCTGGAACTCGCCGTCGCCGTAGAACGGGATCGCCATGACGAAGCCGTTGCCGATGAACTGGAAGGGGCCGTGCATGAACGGCACGTGCTTGTATGTTTCGGACCCGCCGCTGAAGGTGAAGACGTCGCGCACGCCCTTGGTGAAGCCGTAGGCGAAGAAGCCGTGCAGGCTCTCGTCGTGGTGCATAGCGCGCGCGCCGAGGTTGTAGAAGCGCAGGATGGCGGCGAAGATGACGAGGAGCGCGTACGAAGCGGGCTCCCACCAGCGGGCCGCCAGGACGCCGATGCGCTCGCGCGTGTCGGCGTTCATCGTCAGCGCCTTGAGGCGCTCGCCGGTGGTGCCGCCGTACGGGATATTCGGCTCTTCTGCGCTCATGGGGCCACCTCAACCTCGCCTGTTACACCCTTCGCCCGGTATATCGTAACCGCTCCGGACTGGAACGCTACTTGCAGCGTTTTGAATTTCGCCATGCCGGCCTCGCCGTACGTCTTCCGTTCGAGATCGCCCACGTAGATGTACGTGACGTCGTATTTCTTGACGATCGGCCCGATCGAGGCCGCATCCGGCGCGGAGTAGAGCTTGTTGACGTCCTCAAAGCGGCCGGCACAGGGCTTGCAGGCGCCGCTGCGCCACTGGTCCTCGTGGCCCTTCCAGCCGAGGATGGCGGGCACGCCCGTGGCGCCGGAGATGCGCCCGGCCAGCGTGTAGTCGTTGCCCACGGCCTCGGCGATGACCAGGTCCTGCCCGTCGGCGCGATCTTTCAGCCAGTCGATGGCGTCCCGCTCGTCCTGCGAGTAGTGGTGGATGCCGTGGAGGGCGCCGTTCGATTCGGCGAGCTTGCCGTTCTCGTCGTGCGTGCGGTTGAAGCCGCCGCCCAGCGGGTAGAGCGCGGCGCCGGCGAGCACGATCGCGGCAGCGATGCCCCACGCCCAGCGGTAGACCTTCGCGTTGGGGAAGCCGGCGCGCCATCGGCCGGTGAGGTAGTAGAGCGAGAAGCCGCCGGCGATCGCGAGGAGCATCCACGCCTGGTAGTAGAGCTTGAACACCGTGTTCATGCGCGAGTTGAAGACGTCGCCGACGTAGAAGAACTCCGTGCCCAGGATCAGCAGCATGGCCGTCGCCGCCAGGAGCAGCGCAAAGATCGGGCTCTCGCGCTCGGGCCGCTCGTCGCGGGCCGTCAGCTCGAGCCAGAGCGCGGCGAGCGCGGCGGCGAGCACGGTAGCGATGAAGGCGGACGTGAGCCAGGCCGTCCCGCGATCGGTGATCTGGGCGCCGAGGCCGCCTGCGCCGGCGCCGAGCTTGCCGCTGCCGGCCGCCTTTTCGTACAGGAAGAGCAGCGCCCAGCCGGCGACGACGGCGATCGCGGGCGCCGCCGCGATGGCGGCGACCAGGGGCGTGAGCCGCGCGCGCAGGGCGATGAGCCGGGCGGCGATGAACGGCACGACGATCACCAGCAGTGGCCCCCAGAAGAGGAACGCGTGGAACGGGCGGGTGGCGGGCACGGTGATGCCCTGGTTCGAGACGACCGCGCCGATGCCGTTGGCCTGCGACGTGAAGCTGAGATAGAACGGCAGATACAGCACGATCGCCAGGATCAAAAGCGGCAGCGCGAACGAGACGATCTGGACAAAGAGATCGAGCGTGATGGCGCGCGAGCGCATGAAGTTGCTCACGAACGCCGCGGCGACGATGACGAACGCCAGCGTCGCGATGTCCCAGGTGTTGAGGAAGGCGAGGCCGCCGATCAGGACGCCGCCTGCGACGAGCGCGAGGGGCCGCTGGATCCAGAACGTGATGTCGAGCGGCTCCGGGCTACGGTAGAGCGTGAGCGCGGCGGCGACGACGAGCAGCACGAAGGGGAGCGCCATGACGTGCGGGTGCATGTCGCCGAGGATGAAGCTGAACATCGGGAACTCGGTGATCGCGCGGAAGTCCTTGTTGTCGAGCGGGTAGATGCGGGAGGCGTCGAAGAAGAGGAAGAACCGCGACGGGTACCAGGAGTGGCGCGGCTCGTCCGCGTTCAGTCCCGAGACGTTGACCCATTCGTAGAAGCTCTTGCCGCCGATGCCGTAGGCCGAGGCGAAAGCGAGCACCCACACCAGGTTGCCCATCACGACCAGCATGAGGCCGCCGGCGACGCCGAACACGGGCGCGCGCCAGCCCCGGATGCCAGAGGCGGCGGGCGGCGCGAGCGCGGGGGCCTCACCGGCCAGCGGCGCCGGCATCTCCAGCGTCGATGCTTCTGGTCCGGGTTGCTCGTCTGTGAGGGCGATGCTGCCGGCGTCGTAGAGGCGGCGCCGTTCAGGATCCGACAGCACGGCGTAGGCCGCCTTCGCGTCGCGCAGCCGAGACGCTGCCGCAACGTCGCCCGCACTGGCGGCGGGCTGCAGCTTCGCGGTGAGGCGCTGGTAGGCGCGATCGATCTCCGCGCTGGCCGTCCGCTGGCCGACGCCGAGCGTGGCGTAGTGCGAGGCGCTTGCGGCGCGCGCCACGGGCTTGCGGCGCGTGGGCCGCGATCGTGCGTCGTCACCCGCGGAGGCTCCGCCCGAGGCAGTGTTCTCGCGCATCTGTACGAGGTTGTAGACGAGCCCGGCGGCACCGACGAGCGCCATCGCCGCGATCATGGCGAGGCCGATGTTGTAGGCAACATCGGTCGGCACGCCGACGAGACGACCCGTGATGGCGACGAGCAGGTAGCCGAAGTAGTAGTACGCGACGGTCTCGCCGGAGAGCCACGGATCCTTCGGCGGGAAGTGACCGGCGGCGGTCACGGCGTTCACGAACATCAGGTCCATGGGCTGTTCGGTGCCGTTGATCTGGCCGACGAGCGAGCGGAGGTAGACGGCGACGGCGAAGACGACGAGGAAGAGCACCTCGACGCCGACGATGTACCGCCAGTGCTCGCGTCCCCAGGCGAGCAGGCCCTCGCGCTCGCGATAGGCGAATGCTCCGGAGACGAGGCCGAGCAGGATCAGGGCGCCGATCACGCCGCCGTTCGAATTCGGCAGGAGATGGACGCTGTTGAGGAACCAGAAGGCGTAGCCGGTGAAGAACAGCCCGAACGGCTTCGAGAGCGCGTAGCCACGGTCGGGGAGGCGCCGGAACAGCGCAAGGCAGAGCGGCAGCAGGACAATGCCCACCAGCTGCAATACGAGCCACCACCGAATAGCTTCGCTCATGAATCCCTAGCTTAAACGCGCGAACCGAGCGCTTCTAACAGGCTACGGCGACCGATTCGCGGCTGGACAGGCGCCATCGGGGCGCCGGACGGGGGTTGCCGCTAGTGGAACAGCGCCTCCACGAACTCCTGGGCGTCGAACGGCGTCAGGTCCTCCGGCTTCTCGCCGGTGCCGATGAAGCGCACCGGGATCTGAAGCTGATCCGAGACCGCGAAGACGATGCCGCCCTTGGAGGTGCCATCGAGCTTGGTGAGGCAGAGCGCCGTAATGGGCACGACCTCGGCGAACGCCTTCGCCTGCACGAGGGCGTTCTGGCCGGTAGTGGCGTCGAGCACGAGCATCACTTCGTCGGGTCCCTCGGGCAGCTTGCGCTCGATGACGCGGCGGATCTTCCCGAGTTCCTCCATGAGGTTGAACTTGGTGTGGAGCCGCCCGGCCGTGTCGATGAGCACGACATCGGCGCCGCGGCTCTCGGCGGCGGTCATGGCGTCGAAGACGACGGCGCCGGGGTCGGCGCCCTGCTTGTGGGCGATGACATCGGCGCCGACGACCTCGCCCCAGCTCTTGAGCTGCTCGATTGCGGCGGCGCGGAAGGTATCGGCGGCCGCGACGACCACCTTCTCGCCGTCCTCGCGGTAGGCCTGGGCGAGCTTGGCCACGCTCGTGGTCTTGCCGGTGCCGTTGACGCCGACGACGAGGATGACGGCGGGGCGGCCTTCCGGCGGCGGGCCCTGCTGGCCCCAGATACGCCCCTTCTCGGCGCCCGAGCGCAGCGTCTCGACGAGCCGCTCCGCCAGGATCGGCCGCACCTGCTCGGGGTCCTTGATCCGCTCGTTCTCGACGCGCAGCCGCACGTCGGCGAGGACCTTCTCGGTGGTCGAGACGCCGGTGTCGGCGCCGATCAGCAGTTCTTCGAGGTCATCCCAGATCTCGTCATCGATCTTGCCGCGTTCGAACAGGCCGGAGATGCTGCGGAACCAGCCGCTGCGGGTGCGCTCCAGCGCCTGCTCGGTCTTCTCGTCGGTTTCTTTCGTGCGCTTAAAGATGCGTAGAATGGCAACCCTCCCTAGTCGCGGCATTCTATCGGCTGCGCTCCGCACGGTGAAGCCCACCCGGAAGACGGTTATCGCCAGGCTTCGGCAAGCTCAGCCGCGGCGGCGCGCGGGTCGGCGGCGCCGCAGACGGCGCTGATGACGGCCGCGCCGTCTGCGCCGGCATCGACGACGGCGCTGATGTTCCCCACGCTGATGCCGCCGATGGCGATGACGGGCACCCGGACGGCGGCCTTCACCTCGCGGAGCCGGTCGAGGCTGGCGGGGCGGGTGACGTCCTTGGACGACGTAGCGAAGATGGCCCCAACGGCGATGTAGTCCGCGCCCGCGGCCTCGGCGGCACGCGCCTCGGCGGCGTTGTTGGTGGAGACGCCGATGATCATGCCGGGGCCGACGATCGGCCGCACGGCCTCGATGGGGAGATCGTGCTGGCCCAGATGGACGCCGGGCGCGCCCGAGGCGATCGCGAGGTCGGCGTGGTCGTTGGCGATGAACAGGGCGCCGTGCTCGCGGCAGAGCGCGGCAATCACGCGGGCATCGGCGAGCTGGTCGCCCTTGTCGCGCCGCTTGTCGCGCCACTGCAGGAGCGACGCGCCGCCGTCAAGCGCCAGGCGCGCCACGTCGATGGCGCTGCGGGTGCCGCAGGCGGCGGGGTCGATGATCACGTACAGGCCGGCGATGGGCGGATGCAACGATGTACCTTTCGTGTCGCTCTCTTCCGCATCGGCCGACCGCGGCGCCAGGCGGGCACCTCACCCCGGCCTTCTCTCCACGGCGAGTCTTCGACGGCCACCCCTCTCCACGCAGTGGAGAGGGGCTCGCACGGGAGTTTCGGCGCCGTTTGCGCGACGGTCGTCGTTCTTCGCGGCGGTCGCGTCGATAACGAGATGATACTTGGCACGCGCGGAGCCACCAGCGCGCATGACTCCGGAAGACACCCGAACCGCAGGCGGTGAATCATCAGGCGCGGAACGGCCGCGGGCAGCTTCGCGCGTGTCGCTTCGCCACGCCGTCGTCCACAATGAGACGATCGTCGCAGCGAGGGGAGTCACGAGCGCGCATGAAACCGAAAGACGCCGCCGCCCTCCTCGCGCTCAGCACGATCTGGGGATCGGCGTTCCTCTTCATCCATGTTGCCGTGCGCGAGGTGTCGCCGTTCACGGTCGTCGCCGTCCGCCTGGCGATCGCGGCGCTCGTCGTGGCGCCGCTGGCGGCGCGCTCGGGGGCCACGATGCCGGCCCGCGCGGCGTGGCCGGTGCTGCTGTTCCTGGCGGCGTTCAACAACGTCGTGCCGTTCACGCTGATCACGGCGGCACAGGAGCACATCACCAGCAGCCTGGCCGCGACGCTGGTGGCGACGATGCCGCTGTTCGTGCTGATCTTCGCGTATGTGTCGGCGACGGAGCGGCTGAACGTGGAGCGCATCGCCGGGCTGATCATCGGCTTCGTCGGCGTGGCCGTGCTGATCGGCACCGACATCACCGACATCACGAATTCGAACACCGTAGGCGAGCTGGCGGTGATCGCCGCGACTGCGAGCTACGCGCTGTCGACGGTGGTCGCGCGCCGCTGGTCGACCGGGGCGCCGCTATCGCTCGCGAGCGCGCAGATGATCTTCGGCGCGTGCATGGCGATCCCGCTGGCGCTGCTTATCGACGGCTCGCCGGACCTCGCCGTGTCGGCGAAGGCGGGGCTGTCGCTGGTGGCGCTGGGGGCGCTCTGCTCGGGGCTGGCGTACATCATCTTCTTCACGCTGGTGCAGCGGATGGAGGCAACGCAGCTGTCGCTGGTGAGCTACGTGATCCCGATCGTGGCGACGGTGCTCGGCTGGCTGGTGCTGAATGAGCCACTGGGGCCGAATTTGTTCGCCGGGCTGGTGCTGGTGGTCATCGGCGCCGTGGGAGTGAACGGCGGGCTGCACGCCGCGTGGCGCTGGTCGAGGAACCGATCGGCGCGTGGCGGTGCGGCTGTGGGGCCGGGCGGCGCGGCCTAGTCTTGGCTGCTGGCTGCTGGCTGCTGGCTGTTGGCTGTTGGCTGTTGGGACGTATCCACAGATTTCACAGATGGACACAGATTCTACGGAGTTTGAGAGCGCCCCGACCTCGGTTCTGTGTCGGGGTGCGGGTGTTCGTGGGCGGCGCCAGCACCTCACCCCGCCCTTCGGGCACCCCTCTCCACGCTGTGGCGAGGGGCTCAGCCGGCGCGCCGATTTGTGTTTGGAGCGCGCACGCTACACCAGCTTCAGGGGCGCTGCGTCAGGCTCGATGCGGCTGTTTCGTCGAGCAGCCACGTCACGTCGGGATGCGATTGCAGCCAGGACGCGGGCACGGCGGCGGTCTGTTCGCCTCCGATCGCGGCGCGCACGATCGCGGCCTTGTACTCGCCCTGCGCGATCACCAGCAGCGCTCGCGCCTCAAGCAGGTCGGCGACGCCGAGCGTCATGCCGCGCGCCGGCACACGATCGAGCGCGCCGAACGTCTCTGCGTGCGCGCGGCGCGACACCTCGTCCAGCACCACGACGCGGGCGCGGCTATCCAACGCCGCGCCGGGTTCGTTGAAGGCGATGTGCCCGTTGGCGCCGATCCCGAGCACGCAGAGGTCGAGCCCGCCGTCGTTGCGCATCGCGTCAGCGAAGGCGCGGATGTGGGCTTCGGGATCGGGTGCGGCTGGATCGGGGCAGTGCAACGCGCGCAGCCGGATGCGCAGGTACTGCCGATAGAAGACCTGGTTGGTGCCGGGCGTGTCGCTTGATGCGCCGGCGAACTCGTCGACGGCGTATACGACGGCCTGCGCGAAGCCGGCCTCGCCTCGCGCCTCGCGCCGCGCCAGCGCGCGGTAGGTGAGGATCGGGGTGCCGCCGGTGGGCAGGCCGATCCGCGCGGCGGGACGGACTCGCACCGCATCGCAGATCACGTCTGCCGCGCGCGTGGCGACCGCGACCGCATCGGCACGGATATCGATTCGCATCGGCGGCATGCTAGCACCGCTGCCGCGTTGACCGTAGCGCGGGGGCCGGTGATGATGCGCTGATCGTGGCGCCGGGGGCGCGCAGCCATCACGCGAAGAGGAAGAAGGCACCCAGATGACGAAACGCATTGGCATCCAGATCGGCTTCGCCGGCAGCCCGACAGAGCGCGAGGACCTCGTGAAGCGCGTGCAGATCGCGGACGACCTGGGGGTCGAGTCGGCGTGGGTGGCGGAGGCGTGGGGGCGGGACGCGTTCAGCATGCTGACGCAGCTGGCGCTGGCGACGAAGAAGATCCAGCTGGGCACGGCGATCGTGAACGTGTTCAGCCGCACGCCGGCGGTGCTGGCGATGTCGTTCGGCACGCTGGACGAACTGTCCGGAGGGCGCGCGATCATCGGGCTGGGCAGTTCGGGCGCCAACGTGGTGGAGCACTGGCACGGCGTGCCGTTCGAGAAGCCGGCGACGCGGCTGCGCGAGTACATCGAGATCATCAACATGATCATGAGGCAGGAGCGGCTGAACTACGACGGCAAGATCTTCAAGCTGGCCCGCGGCTTCACGATGCAATTCCCGACGTTCCGGGATCACATCCCAACGTACATTGCATCGATCACGCCGAAGAGCATGGTGCAGACGGGCGAGGTCGCGGATGGCTGGATCCCGATCTACTGGCCGAAGGACAAGATCGCGGAAGGCGTGAACACGATCATGGAGGGGGCGAAGAAGGCCGGCAAGACGCGCTCCGACATCACGGTGGCGCCGTCGATGGTGATGCAGATCACGGACGCGGGCAGCGAAGAGCAGATCCGCATGCAGGCACGCGGCCCGATCGCGTTCTACGTCGGCCGGATGGGCACGTACTACTACGAGATGCTGGAGCGACACGGCTTCGAGCAGGAAGTGGCGAAGATCAAGGAGGGCTGGGCGGCGCGCGACCCGAAGGCAGCGGCCGCGGGCGTCTCGGACCGGATGCTCGATCAGACGGCGATCGTCGGGCCGCTGGAGCGCTGCAAGGATGAGCTGGACCAGCGCCGGGAGCTGGGAGTGGACCTGCCGCTGATCGGCATGCCGGGGCGCGATGCGGCGGAGATGGGGACGATCCTGGAGATGCTGCTGCGGTAGCCGCTGGTTGGGTGTCGGAAGTCGGAGGCCGGAAGGCGGAGGATAGACTGTGGAAGATGGAAGGCGGCGGGTGGAACGCCAGCGGGGCGGGCGGGGCAAGCCCCGCCCCTACACGGAGGGCATGAGCGCGGCCGTCCGTGAGGCGCCGGGGCGCTAGTCGAGGTCGTCTTCTACGTCAGCGAGGCGGAGGCTGAGGACGCGGGAGACGTTGTCGGCGCCCATGGACACGCCGTAGATCGTGTCGGCCGTCTCGATGGTGCGGCGGTTGTGGGTGATGATGATGAACTGCGTGCGCTGCGACAGCGCGCGCAGCTCCTCGACGAAGCGGCCGACGTTTGCCTCGTCGAGCGCGGCGTCCACTTCGTCCAGGACGCAGATGGGCGACGGATTCGCCTGCAGCAGCGCGAAGAGCAGCGCCACCGCGGTCAGCGAGCGCTCGCCGCCGGAGAGCAGCGCCAGCGAGCCCAGCTTCTTGCCGGGCGGCTGGGCGACGATCTCGATGCCGGGCAGGCCGTTCTCGTCCGCTTCACCCAACTCCAGGCGGGCGGTGCCGCCGCGGAAGAAGGCGCTGAAGTAGCGCTCGAACTCGCGGTTGACGGTGCGGAAGGTGTTGCGGAAGCGCTCGCGGATCACCGTCTCGAGTTCGCCGATCGCCTCGTCGAGCTGGCCCTGCGCCTCGCCGAGGTCGTTGAGCTGGCTCGTGAGGAAGTCGTACCGTTCGCGGCTCTCGACGTACTCGGTGGCGGCTTCCTCGTTGACGGGACCCAGCGAGCGGATCTGCGCCCGCAGGTCGGCGATGCGGTCGCGCACCTCGGTGGCGTCGATGGTGGAGGCACCGCGAATGGGCGGCAGGTCGGGATTCGCGTCGTCGGAGCGGAGCCACGCCGGCAGACCGCCGTTGGCGCTGACGTAGTCGTCGGCTGACTCCTCGCCCTCGATCCCGGGATCCGGCTCCGGATCGGGCGCGCGTTCGATCTCGCCCGCCGCGGTGGCGACGAAGCCCTCCGCCTCGAGGCTGGTGCGCAGCATCTCCAGCTCGTCGCGGCGGATGCGGACATCGTTCTCGGCGTCGACGAGCGCGCGCTCGGCGGAGCGCAGCTTCTCGTTCGACTCTGCGAGTTGCGTGGCCAGCTCGCGCTCGCGCGATTCGAACTGCGCGCGCTCCTGCCGCGCGGGCTCCAGCTCGAGCCGCAGCGCTTCGGCTTCGACGGTCTTCTCGGTCAGCTCGCGCTGCGTGGAGGCCAGCCGCGCCGCGATGGACTGCGCCTCTTCCTGTGACTTGATGCGCTGTCCGTCCTTCGTGGCGATCTGGCGCGCGAGGCGCTCGCGGGCGCCGCGCTCCGTATCGCTTACCTGGCGCTCCGAGCGGAACTCGCCGTCGAGGTGGGCGACCACCGCCGCGCGCTCAGCCAGCGGCTCGGCCAGCGATGTACGTTCGGCCTCGAGCAGCGCCAGCGACCCGCGCGCTTCCTGCTCCCGCGCGCCGGCCTGGCGCGCCTCGGCGATGCGCGTCTCGCGCTGCGCTTCCGCCTGCTCCTGCTTCGCCAGCAGCGATTCGATCTGCTCGACGCGCTGGCGGACGCCGTTGGCGTTGGCGTGCAGCCGCGACCGGAACGCGCCGAGTCCGGCGCGCGACGCCGAGAGCTGTGAGTCGATGCTGCTCTTCTGTTCGCGCAGCTCGTCGACGGTCGCCGTCAGCTCGAGCGCATGGCGCTCTGATTCTTCCTGGCGGCCCGCCGCATCGCGCAGCGCGGCTTCTTTCTCCTCGATCAGCGGCTGCAGACGCCGCAGTTCGTCGGGCAGATCCTGCATCTCGCGATCGCGCACGAATGAGGCCTCGACCGTCGAGAGCGAGCCTGCCGCCATGGAGCCGATCGGGCGCACGAGCACGCCATCGACGGTGGCGACCGCGCCGGCCAGTCCGCGGCGGACGACCCGCCGCGCGATCTCGATGTCCTCGACGACGACGGTGCGTCCGAGGAGCGTGTCGATGAGCTTGCGGTGCTTCGAGTCGCACTTCACCAGCGCGGACGCGACGCCGACGACGCCGCGCTCCTTGATCAAGTTGAGCGGCCGCGCCTCGTGGAAGTTGTCGAGCGCGTACATCATCGCGCGGCCGCCATCGCCGGCGAGCAGCAGATCGATCGCCTGCCGCATCTGTGATTCGCGCTCGATGACGACCGCGAAGAGGTTCTCCGCCAGGGCGGCCTCGATGGCCTTCTCGAGCCCGGGCTGCACGCGCAGGAGCTGCCCTACGAGCCCGACCACGCCGGCCAGTTCGACATCCTGCGGGACAGACTCGCGCTTGATGACGCCGCCCGCTTCGAGGATCGTGCGGACACCGGCGTCGGGCGCCTGCGGGCGCACGTCGATCGATTCCATCAGCTCGAGCCGCACCTGGACGGCGTCGATCTGGCTCCGCAGCGCGCGGAGCTCCTGCTCGAGCGCCGTCTGCAGCGCGCGCGACTCGACGACGGACGCCGTCTCGCGGTCGCGATCGCTGATGGCGCGCTCGAGCTGCGGCCCGATGAGGGCCGACTCCTTCGACACGCGGGCGTACTCGCGGGCCCAGGCGGCCAGCTCGGTGATGATCTTGCGGCGCTCCTCGGTGGATGCGTCGCGCTCGCGACGGAGCCGGGCGATCGTGTCGGCGGCCTCCGGGATGCGGCGCGACAGGTCTTCGACCGACGCGAGGGCGCGGGCGGCGGCCTGCTCGTCCGCAAGCGCGGAGCGCTGCAGCGCCATCAGCTCCTTTTCGACGACGGCGAGCCGGGCGCGCTGCTCGGCGAGTTCGCGGCGCGCGACGTCGAGCCGCACCTCAAGCTCTGACGTGTCGACCGTGGCGGTCGCGGCGTCCTGCGCGGCCTCGTCGGCACGCAGCGAGGCGAGCTCGGTGGTCAGCTCTTCGACGCGCTCGCCGAGCATGCGCACGCGCTCGGTGTCGAGGGCGGCGCGGCGCTCGAGGTCGCGCACGTAGTCCTGCAGCTTGCGGAGGCGCTCGTCGCGGATGCCGATCTCGTGCCGGCGCTCGTCGATCGCGGCGCGGAGCTGCACGAGGCCGTCCTCGCAGGCCTTCGCGTGCGCCTTCGTCGTCTCGAACTCCTCGGCGCGCTGGTCGTGCGTGGTGATCGAGGCGAGCAGGGCGTCGTTGACCTCCTGCCACTGGTGGGAGTACCAGACGTGCAACGTGGAGGCGAGTTCGCGCGCCAGTTCCTGGTACTTCACCGCGCGGCCGGCCTGACGCTCGAGCTGGGTGATGCGCGGCGCGATCTCGCTGACGAGGAGGCGGACGCGGTCCATGTTCTCGCGCGTGGCCTTGAGCTTGCTCTGCGCGTCTTCGAGCTTGTTGCGGTAGAGCCGCACGTCGG